>Ga0209596_1001910_pt1 | contig 17480 bp, 15 predicted proteins | sample M_130807_MF_Meta_FD_187314 | JGI IMG/M metagenome (GOLD analysis project Ga0209596, IMG submission 187314) | Freshwater microbial communities from Lake Montjoie, Canada to study carbon cycling - M_130807_MF_MetaG (SPAdes) (version 2) | ecosystem: Environmental > Aquatic > Freshwater > Lake...
CAAATTCCGGCTGCACCAATTTTACCGCCGTGTTGTTTTAATACCTGAATAAGCGTAACAATTATGCGCGCACCACTACAACCCAATGCATGTCCTAAAGCAACAGCACCGCCATGTACATTCACTGTAGCAGGGTCTAATTGCATCAACTGCGTATTAGCAATTCCCACTACAGAAAACGCTTCGTTTAATTCTATAAAATCAACTTGGTTCATTGTTAATCCAGCTTTGGCAACCGCTTTAGGAACAGCTATTGCAGGAGCAGTTGTAAACCATTCTGGTGCTTGTGCAGCATCGGCATAACTTCTAATAATTGCAATTGGTTTAATGCCTAATTCGTCTGCTTTTTCTTTACTCATCAATACCAAAGCAGCCGCACCATCATTCATGGTAGATGCATTAGCCGCAGTAACAGTTCCCGCTGTTTGAAAAGCAGGTTTTAGATTTGGAATTTTATCAAACTGCACATTAAAAGCTTCTTCGTCTTTTGAAAATAAAATAGGTTCCCCTTTTTTTTGTGGGATAGAAACTGGAATAATTTCTGCATCAAAATAACCTTTGTTAATGGCAGCCTGACTTCTAGTATAACTTTCTATGGCAAATGCATCTTGGGCTTCTCTAGTAATATTAAATTCCTTTGCACATAGTTCTGCGGCGTTACCCATTGCATAATTATGGTACACATCTGTTAGCCCATCTTTCACCAATCCATCCACCAAACTTACATGGCCATATTTATTTCCCCATCTTGTACTAGGGCTATAGAAAGGAACATTGCTCATACTCTCCATACCACCAGCAACAACCACATCTGCATCACCGAGTAAAATAGACTGAGCCCCTTGCGCAATGGCTTTCATGCCACTTGCACAAACCTTATTAATGGTGGTACAAATTACACTGTCTGGTAACCCTGCAAATTTCGACGCTTGTCTTGCAGGAGCTTGGCCCAGATTGGATTGTAGCACACATCCCATTAAAACTTCTTGAATAGCTGATGGTAAAATTCCGGCTCGCTCCACTGCAGCTTTAATAGCAATAGCGCCCAATTCTGGTGCAGAAAAATCTTTTAAACTTCCACCAAAACTTCCCATTGGTGTGCGCACAGCAGATACGATGTAAACAATCTTTTGTAACATAGCATTCAATTAGATTACAAAGATACAGTTAGTACTTGCATTAGTAATACGCCTATAAAAGCATTATTTGCTTAATTCAGCATCAGGCTTAGACTCATCGGTTAAAGGAACTTTGCCCCTATTGCTTCTTACCACCCTAGAAAACAAAGAAATTTCTTTGTCAAACAAAAACCGAATAAAGAGTTTGGTCCAAGAAGTATGATACACCAATGCATTATAAGGAGCTGGTGCGATAGCCCTAATTTGCGGCAATTTATTCCAAGGAACAGAAGGAAAATCGTGGTGTTCGTTATGGTATCCAACATTAAAAGCAACAGTGTTTAAAGGACCATAATAACTAAACGTTTCTTGGTCTCCGTTTAACAAATAATGTTCTTGAATCCATCTTGCTCCCAAAGGATGTAAGCCAACCGAAAAGAAAAAACTAGCAACTAAAAATACCATTGCTTTAGGACCTAAAATAACCCAAACCAATCCCATAAAAACTATTTGCACTAAAACATTTAGTGCAATCCATCCATCAAAAGGTTTTATCTCTCTTAATCGGCCCAAACGAAACACTTGAAAAATTGGATAAAATAATAACCAAATTGCTTTACCAATAAAATAATTGTCAATTAATTTGGCTTCCCATTCATTGGGCAAATCACCATCTAATTCCATTACCCCTTGAAAAGAATGGTGCTTAATATGATAACGCTCAAAAGAAACCGAGCTTGGAAATATTTGTGGAATATTGGCTAAAATTCCAGCCAACCGATTGGCAATAGGATTTTTAAAAATCAATCGGTGTGCACATTCGTGTACCATTACAAACAATGCATGGTCGGCAAAAGCGCCAATTAAATAGGCTACTCCAAATACCATCCACCAAGATTGATTTACAAGTAAGCAACTCAAGCCAATTTGCAAGGCCACCAAAAAAAGTATAATAAAAAAACTATTAGGATTCTTTCCAATCAGTTGACGTATGGCTGGATTTTCCTTTAATATTTCTTTGGTTCTAAGTCTATGCGGCTCCGGGCTATTGGAGTAAACAAAAGATTTTTCTAAGCTCATAAAATACAAGATAAATAAAATCAGCTATAAAAACCAAAAAGACGCTCATTTTACTGAGCGCCTTTTACAAATATTGATTTATTAAAGCTTATTTAACCTCTTCAAATTCAGCATCTGTTACGGTATCATTCGCTTGTTGTTGATGACCAGCATCAGCTTGAGCGCCTGCACCTGGTTGTTCGCCAGCTGCTTGTGCTTTGTAAATTTCTTCACTAGCAGCAGTCCAAGCCGTGTTCATTTCTGCTGTAGCAGCATCAATGGCAGTAACATCTTGATTTTTGTGTGCTTCTTTTAAATTAGCCAAAGCCGCTTCAATAGGTGCTTTTTTGTCTTCTGGAATTTTGTCGCCAAATTCTTTGAATTGTTTTTCGGTTTGGAAGATCAAACTATCTGCTTGGTTGAATTTTTCAACGCGATCTCTTGTTTCTTTATCAGAAGCTTCGTTCGCTTTTGCTTCAGCCTTCATTTGTTCTACTTCTTCTTTGCTCAAACCGCTACCCGCTTCAATTCTAATTTTTTGCTCTTTTCCAGTTCCTTTGTCTTTTGCACTTACATGCAACATACCATTCGCATCAATATCAAAAGTCACTTCAATTTGAGGTACGCCTCTTGGTGCTGGTGGAATTCCGTCTAGGTTAAATGTTCCCAAACTTTTATTTTGATTAGCCATCGGGCGCTCTCCTTGTAATACATGGATTTGAACACCTGGTTGACTATCGCTAGCAGTTGAATATACTTCCATTTTTTTGGTAGGAATGGTTGTATTAGAAGTAATCATAGTAGTCATTACACCACCCATTGTTTCAATTCCCAAACTCAATGGCGTAACATCTAATAACAATACATCTTTAATATCGCCACTTAAAACTGCACCCTGAATACCTGCGCCAATTGCAACAACTTCATCGGGGTTAACACCTTTGTTTGGTTTTTTACCAAAGAATTTTTCTACAATATCTTGTACTTTAGGAATACGCGTTGAACCTCCTACTAAAATCACTTCGTCAATTTGAGAAATATTGTAACCTGCATCTTTCAAAGCAGCTTCACAAGGTTTCAAACAACGAGTGAATAAATTATCTGCTAATGCTTCAAATTTAGAACGAGACAATTTCACTACTAAGTGTTTTGGAACACCATCAACAGCAGTGATATAAGGTAAGTTGATTTCAGTTTCAGAAGAAGAACTTAATTCAACTTTTGCTTTTTCAGACGCTTCTTTTAAACGTTGTAAAGCCATTGGATCTTTACGTAAATCAATGTTCTCTTGGTTTTTAAACTCTTTAGCCAACCAATCCATGATTACTTTATCAAAATCATCGCCGCCTAAGTGCGTATCTCCATTAGTAGATTTTACTTCAAATACACCATCACCTAATTCAAGGATAGAAATATCAAAAGTACCACCACCTAAATCGAAGACGGCAATTTTTTGGTCAATATTTTTTTTGTCCAAACCATAAGCCAAAGCAGCAGCAGTTGGTTCGTTTACAATTCTACGAACATTTAATCCAGCAATTTCACCAGCTTCTTTGGTTGCTTGGCGTTGTGCATCATTAAAATACGCTGGAACAGTAATAACCGCTTCAGTTACTTCTTGACCTAAATAGTCTTCAGCTGTTTTTTTCATTTTCTGCAAAATCATGGCAGAAATTTCTTGTGGTGTATACAAGCGATCATCGATAGATACACGCACGGTATTATTGTCGCCTTTGGCAACTTTATAACTCCAATGGCTGATTTCTTCTGTTACTTCGTCGAAACGACGACCCATAAAACGCTTCACACTACTGATAGTATTTTGCGGATTCGTAATGGCCTGACGTTTAGCAGGGTCTCCTACTTTACGTTCTCCATTCTTTAAAAATGCAACAACCGAAGGAGTTGTTCTACGTCCTTCATCATTGGCTATTACAACTGGCTCGTTACCTTCCATTACAGAAACGCAACTATTGGTTGTTCCTAAGTCAATACCGATAATCTTTCCCATATAAATATTTTTTATCACCGACTTCTACTTGAAATCGTACTTCGACATAGTCAATCATTATGCCATCGCCTACAATGTGCAAAAATGTCAGCAACTGACAGACAATAAATCCTTTTTCTATCCGATATGGCAAAATAATATGCCAGATTGAGTCTAAAGCAGCCATTTGATTGGGCTGCCACGCTTAAATAAACCAAGATTATTATACCAAAATCTAAATAAACCTATGGGTATTGCTTATTTTTAAGGATGCAAAAAGGTAGATTATTCGATTTTTTATTCCTTTTGGTTGGCTTACCAATAATTGGATTTTGTCAAACAACCACTCCTTTAAAGCAGGGGATGCTCATACAAGCAAATACCCTAATTGAACGAACCGAATACCTTTTAGAGGCCCCTGCCACCCTAACAAATGCAGTAATTATCATCTCAGGAAAAAATATTGTAGTTGATTTTAATGAGGCCAAACTATTAGGTACAATGGATTTTGCGGCACCCAATAAAATGCATGGACTCGCTATAAAAATCAGTCCCGGCTCAGAAAATATCATCTTAAAAAATGCCAATATTAGTGGATATAAAATAGCCATTGAGGCCGACAGTGTAAAAAACTTATCTATTATTAATTGTAACCTGAGTTATAATTGGCGCCCTGAATTACACAGCAATACAATTAGAGAAGATGTGAGCGATTGGATGAGTTACCATAAAAATGACCACCAAGAATGGAAAAGATATGGCGCTGCTATATATTTAAATAATTGTACCAAAGCATTTATTCAAAACAATATAATTACAGGTGTTCAGTGCGCGTTGTTAATGACAAAATGCATTGGCGCTGAAGTACTAGACAATGATTTTTCTTTTAATTCTGGGCTTGGTATTGGCATGTATAGAAGTAGTAATAATAAAATCTACCATAATAAATTAGATTTTAATATTCGCGGTTATTATTATGGCAAGTACCAACGCGGTCAAGATAGTTCGGGTATACTGGCATTTGAACAATCTAGTGACAATATTTTTGCATACAATTCTGCTACACATAGCGGAGATGGATTTTTTTTATGGGCAGGTCAAACTACTATGGATACAGGGCTTGGTGGGTGTAATAATAATTTTATTTATGGCAACGATTTTTCTTACGCATCAAACAATGGCGTTGAAATAACCTTTAGTAGTAATAGTGTTTTACACAACAAAATTGTAGGATGCGACTATGGTATTTGGGCAGGTTATAGTTACGATAGTGATTTATCCGACAACCAATTTGCACACAATAAAACAGCTATAGGTATAGAACACGGGCAGTCTATAAATATTGCCTTGAATACTTTTAATTTAGACAAAACGGCTATTAAATTATGGTCTGCCACCAAACAACCTGATAGTTGGATCTATCCTACAAAACGCAATACACAAAGTAAAATTTATTGGATAGCCGCTAACCGTTTTATGAATAACACTACTGTGTATGATATTATGGGAACCGATACCATTGTATTTAGTGGTAATCAAAAAACAAATGTAAAAAATACGTTTAAACTAGGTGATAGAATTAGTGAATTGGATACTAGCAGAGAATCAGAAGTGCTAGAATTAGATATTCAAAAAGACAAAAGATTAAATACCATTAAGTACACAACCCTTCCGGCACAAGCATTTCCGCAAGGCAATCAAGAAATAAGAATTACACCATGGGGTCCTTATAATTTTAAATATCCCCTACTCTGGTTAAAAAATATAGATAGCAATCAGCTAATGCATTTTGAAGTTTTAGGTCCTCAAGGAAAATGGAATATCAGTTCATTATCGGGTTACCAAATTATTGCAAAAGGAGTAGATAGTTTTCCATCAACATTGGTAGCAAAAATGATTGACACCACCCAACAAAAAAGCATTCAACTCAATTATATAGGTGCTAGTTTTATTGATCAGTTTGGACAAACAAAAAAAGAAAATACAAACCAAGCTTTTTCCTACACAACATTCGATCCTAAAAATAGCTGGCGGGTAAAATGGTTTGCTTGGGATAGTACTACTAATCCAAATACACAATACAGTGCTTTTACAGAACTATTAAATACAAAACCTTTACAGGATACAAGCATTGCTGCACTAGATTTTGTTTGGTGGGGAAAAATAACTCCAAAACTTCCTGCAGATTCATTTGTAACTGTTGCTACCAGTATTATTGATTTAAAAAAAGGCAGTTACGAAATTGGCATTACCGCCGATGATTTGGTAAAATTATGGGTGGATGGTGTTGAACAAATAAATGCCTGGGATGCTAAAATTGTGGAGTACGACGAATATACCCACCATAGCATTCAGTTACATTTAAATGGTAAACACGAATTTAAAATTGTACAGGTTGATAATACAGGGCTGGCTACATTACAGTTTTACATCAAACCAATTCATCTGTTTCTTTCCGAAAAGTAAAGTTCTTTTGACTCACATAACTAAAGGCCACTACAAAAATTGTTGTTAATAATTTAGATGGCGTTGGATACCAACCCAACAGATCTACAAATATTTTTAAAAATGCATAGTTTAATAGCAAACAGACAAAAACAACTGTAAAATATTTGGCTAATTGTTTTGTTTTCTTAACACTTGTTTCTTGAAAAACCACATACCTACTTAAATAAAATCCAATAGGGAATGTAACGATAAACCCAATTAAAAATGCTGCAATATGGGCTCCAATGGTTAAAGAATAAATATGAACAGCCTGTCTTTTTAATATAAAATTGTACGAAACGAAAAACAAACTAATATCTAAACTAGTATTAAATCCACCGCAGGCGGCATAGTGAAATGTTTGCAAAGGCATGATTTTTTTGAAGATCGGATAGAACAGATCTACAACACTGAGAATCAGGCTTCGTATATATTCATGTAAGTTTCGCATTAACGGCAGCGAAGGTAGGGGTTAATTTGTTACTTTTGCAGCCTAGAAATGTTAAGAAAATGAGTGTTGTACTAAAAATAAAAACCGCAACTGTTCAAGCCATCGAGCAATTATATGGCCTGTCTTTGCCTGCAGATCAAATATTAGTGAACGCCACAAAACCTGAATTCGAGGGCGATTATACCGTTGTTTTATTTGCTTTTGTAAAGCAGTTAAAAAAATCACCTGATGCATTGGGTCAAGAATTAGGTGATGCATTGGTAGCCGTAAATCCCACACTTTTTAGTAGTTATAATATTATTAAAGGCTTTTTGAATTTGGTAGTTGCCAACCAATTTTGGATGGATTTTGTGGAACAAGAAAAGAATAATGCACTTTTTGGCACACAGCAACCCAACGGAAAATCGGTGATGGTAGAATACTCCTCTCCCAATACCAATAAGCCCTTACACTTAGGACATTTAAGAAATAATTTTTTAGGATGGAGTATTGCAGAAATTCTAAAAGTAAACGGTTACCAGGTTACAAAAACATGTATAGTAAATGACCGAGGTATTCATATTTGTAAAAGTATGATTGCATGGCAGCAGTTTGGTAATGGTGCCACACCGGAATCTACACATATGAAAGGCGACCATTTTGTGGGTGATTATTATGTAAAATTCAACGACGAATATAAATTACAAATAGCGGCATTAGTAGCAACAGGAATGGACGCAACACAAGCAGAAAAAGAAGCCCCAATAATGAAAGCTACACAGCAAATGTTATTAGACTGGGAAAACGGTAATGCCGAAGTTTTAAGCTTGTGGAAACGAATGAACGAATGGGTTTATGCCGGTTTTGATACCACATACAAAAAAATTGGAAGCGATTTTGACAAAACCTATTTTGAAAGTCAAACTTATTTATTAGGTAAAGATTTAGTAGCTGAGGGCTTAGAGAAAAAAGTTTTTTTTCAAAAAGACGACACCAGTGTTTGGATTGATTTAACGGCAGATGGATTAGATGAAAAATTAGTACAACGTAAAGACGGCACATCTGTTTACATGACCCAAGACATTGGCCTTGCGGTGAATAAATACCATGAGTTTAAAGCAGACCAAAGTATTTATGTAGTTGGCGACGAACAGAATTATCATTTTAAAGTACTGAAATTAATTTGCCAAAAACTTGGCATACCTGCGGCTGATGGGATTTATCATTTGTCTTATGGCATGGTAGAATTACCCACCGGAAAAATGAAAAGCCGCGAAGGCACTGTAGTAGATGCCGATGATTTGGTTGATGCCATGTTAAATATTGCACAACAAAAAACCGAAGAATTAGGAAAAGTAAAAGACTTTACTGCTGAAGAACTTGCTGAATTATACAATACCATTGGATTAGGCGCACTTAAATTCTTTTTGTTACGCGTAGATCCAAAAAAGAAAATGATTTTTAATCCAGAAGAAAGTATAGATTTTCATGGCTTCACCGGGCCGTTTATTCAATATACACACGCAAGAATTAAAAGTATTTTGCGCAAACTTTCTGCAGAACCATTTGCAACAAATACAGCCACAGGAATATTATTGCCTTTAGAAAAATCTTTGTCTAAACATTTAGAACTTTTTCCAGACACCATTAGTGAAGCAGCTACTGAGCAAGATCCTTCAAAATTGGCTATCTATTTATTTGAACTAGCCAAACTATTTAATACTTTTTATACCCAGCATTCTATTGCCAATGCAGAGTCGGAAGAAAAGAAATTAATTCGTTTACAATTGGCCAACCTTACCGCTTTGGTGTTAAGTAAAGGGATGCGATTGCTAGGAATACAAGTTCCAGAAAGAATGTAGCTGAATAGTACCGTATATAAACTAATGAGATTACTATTAAAACTAATATTAGCATCAATAATTTAAAAAGAGAATGATTAAAATCATTCTCTTTTTTTGTGCGGAAGAGGAGATTCGAACTCCCACGGCTGTTACCCCGCTACCACCTCAAGGTAGTGCGTCTACCAATTTCGCCACCTCCGCATTTTTAATAAAACTTGTGTGTAACTGAGTTTTATTAAGGATTGCAAATGTAGGGAGTTTTTTTCTTTCAGCTTAAAGCCATAGATATAGCACAGGATTAAAAGGATTGCGAGATAGATCCTGTAAATTTGATTTTACAAGTACAAAAAAACTACCCATTGTTTAATTTATTCGAAAACCAAAGAACCAGCAATCAACCAGATAGCCCCTCTAGGAAAAAGCCCATTTTTCCTGTTGGCAAAGCTTTGCGCGAATATTTAATTAAATATGGCAGAGAAGTAGACTTGCCGGCAAGTTATAATGACTTACTACAATTCAACTACACCACACCTATCAAAGACAAGCATGGCAATGATACTGCTTGGGAAAAAGCATCTTATGATATGCATTTATGGGAGCGCCTAAAAGATGTAGTAGTAAAAAACTATGCCTATCTTAAAACAAAAGGCGATTTAAGTTTTATCAACCACCTCGATGTTGCTGGGGTAGATTTCTGTTTTTTTGGCAATAGCCAACCCATTCGAATTAGAATTATTAACAAGTATAATGACAATTACGACCACTACTATATTAAAAAAGCAGATGCTAGTAGAATTTATGGCCTTGAACTAGACCACCTTTTATCACCCAATAGAATTACCTATTTTACCAATAACGAAACATTAATTGAAGAACATATTCCTGGAATACCAGGAGATATTTTTATTAAAGATTACCTCAACCATCCAAGCACCAATCAAATACGATTTGCAAAAGAATTTGTGAAATTTAATGAATGTTGTTTCACGCATTTATTAGGTGATATGCGGAGTTACAATTTTATAATTAATATCACCCCAGATATTTTAGATTTTCAATACCGTATTCGTCCAATTGACTTCGACCAACAGTCTTATGAAGGTAGAAAAAATTTATACTTGCCTCAATTTTTTAAAGAAAATAAAGCCTTTGTAGATATTGTTACCAAACACCTCAACAAAGAATCCATAGAACAATACCAAGCAGAAGAACGCACGCAAATGGCTTTCAGATTATCCTCTGCAAAATACCGCGTAAAGGAATTATTAGACATCATGAGTGGTGACGCTATTTCTAAAGAAGAAAAAATCATCCAATTAAAAGAAGAATTGGCAGAACTATTTCAACAACCCCGTTTTTTATTAGCAACCACCATGGGGCAAATTGTAAAAATGCAACTGAAACACAGGCTAGCAAAGAGTTTGGCACTTATTCCAAAAACAAATATTCGAGTTGCCGATTAAACAATATTGGGTGCTGTAATTACCCAAACCAAACACATTTGGTCCATAATTTTATAGTTCAATTCAAGCGCTGTTTCGAACTTTTCTTTTTTAAAACTAGTATATATTACGCCTGATTCTTTTAATTCAAAAGATTGTATTTGCATGGCTTCACTAAAATCAATATCTCCCCTTCCCCACCATTTAAACATCGCTTCTTTAGCACTCCATAAAAGGGTTAATAATTCCGTTTGTTTTTCAATGGGGTAATCGTTTACAAATGCTTGTTCTGTTGCGTGTAAATATTTGTGTTTGATTTTGTGAACGCGTTCAGTAATCATTTCAATATCAATACCAACAGCTTTATTTTTGCTAACTATTGCAGCAGCAAAATCAGCACAGTGCGAAATAGAAAACTGAAATTCTGCAGTTGGTAAAAAAGGCTTTCGCGTCTCAGCAATTTCAATTGAATTGTGTGGAAAATCAGCAAACAAAAAAGGCAATAAATACCTACCTGCCAAATGTTGCAAACGTTTATGTGGATGCGATATAGTAGTACTAATAGTAACCAATTCTGTATAAAACAGCTCTGGTTCATCTATTTTCCAAATGGCTAATTTAGAAGATTGGTTAATATTTTGTTGAAAAAACAATGCCACGGTGTACTTTTAGATTTTACATTGCAGAATTAAGATTTATTTGCATCCAAACCATAATTAAACCTAGAATGATATTATCAGACAAGCGTATTTTAGAAGAGATAGACAAAGGAACGATTAAAATTGAACCTTATAACCGCGAAGATTTAGGTAGCAATAGTTACGATGTGCACCTTGGTAAAAATTTGGCCACTTACGATAATAACCTTTTAGACGCCAAAGCGCACAACACTATTTCGCATTTTGAAATACCCGATGAAGGATTTGTATTGGAGCCCAATGCCTTTTATTTAGGCGTTACGGAAGAATACACTGAAACCCATGCGCACGTACCTTTTTTAGAAGGCAAGTCGTCTACAGGCCGCTTAGGTATTGATATACATGCCACCGCAGGTAAAGGTGATGTTGGTTTCTGCGGCAACTGGACTTTAGAAATTTCGGTAAAACAGCCCGTTCGTGTTTATAAGGGTATGCCTATTGGTCAATTAATTTATTTTCCTGTTGACGGAGAAATTGAAGTGAAATACAACCAAAAAAAGAATGCCAAATACAGCGGTCAACCAAATATGCCTGTAGAAAGCATGATGTGGAAGAATAAATTCTAATTAAATACCACCGTTTTTTTGTTGATAGGCAATCAACCAACCAATTACTTCATTGTAACTATCAATGCCTGCTGCTTGTTTGTTTAACTTAAGGTATTGATCATACATGCTAGTGACTGCTGGCGAAAGCCTGTTCTGGCGTTTTTGAAAGAATGCCCGAATTGCTTTTCGGTCTTTAATCACCAATCGGTCTAGGTGCGTTCGGTTATAAAGCAAGGTTGCTTCAAATGCTTTAAAATCTTTCTCCTTACCAAATAATACTATTTCCTCACTTTGGGCATAGGTAAATAATTCGAGGTAAGCAGAATAGCGGAAATACAAATCTTTCGACGCTATTGCGCTTAGATATCCCACAAAATTGGCTTCACTTTCACTAGCATAACCCAATTGGTGCGCCATTTCGTGACAAGTAATGTAAGGAATTAGCACATTTGGAATATCAGATCGCACCTGTGCTTCACCTGATATTGGGTTAAAATACCCCGTAAAACCTATATAATCTCCTAGCACACTAAACAAACTCTGCTTTACACTAGGTTGGGTATAATTTAAAAAAGGCCAATTAACCGCAGCATGCTCATAGCCTTTTACAGCCTTTTGAGTAATTGATTTTAAACTAAAATCAGGTAAAACTGAATCCTTAAACTGCCTTCTACAGGCATTTAAACTGTCAATTAATTGGTGGGTAATTTCAACCACCGCTTCTTTTGAATACAGTTTGGGCGATAAAGCCAATTGATGAGCAATGCCCAATCGATCATAATTTAATCCCCAAAAAAGCTTAAAAATAAGGTAGCACCATAATCCTGTTTTAATACATTTAAGTGAAATGCCTTTGAGCAATTGTTTGCTTAAAGATTCCTTTTTAATACGCAATAACAATTGTAAAAACTTGTATATTAAGTAAATAGAAATAATAATATACCCAATATCCCCTATACTAAAAGGAATGATCCCTGTTAAAAACCTAAGCATTTTTGCCAAAACTGGGTAGCAACCTACCGAATAATAGGCTTCAATTTGCTGAGGAAAATAAGATAAAACAAATAGCAACACACAAGCCATCAGCAATAATCCGAGAGAAATCCATCTATTTACAGTTATCTTCGCAACGGTCTTCATGTTACAAATTTGCATTTTATATTGATAACCTAGCACTGATAAAAAATCAAAAGCATTTTGCACTGATTTTACTTTGGCAGTTACAGGGATATGGAGTACCTTTGCGAGCCTTAAAAAAAGGGATATGAGTCATCGGAGGGAATTTGAGATAGCATTTGTGGGATTGAAACCCGGTAATCATATATTCGAATATCGAATAGACGATAAGTTCTTTGTACCATACGGCGAGCAAGATTTTATTAATTGCACCGCAAACATTAAACTGAATCTAGAAAAAAATGCTGGATTCATGTTATTAAAATTTGATGTTGACGGCAAGGCAGAAGTAAATTGCGATCGCTGCGGAAATGCACTGCCCATGCAACTTTGGGATGAGTTCACCCTCATTATAAAGTTAGTTGAGGAACCAGAAAAGATGAACGAAACAGAGGAAGATCCCGATGTTTTTTACATCAGTAGAGGAGAATCACATTTACATATTGCAGACTGGATATTTGAGTTCGTTAACTTGAGTTTTCCATTACAAAAAATGTGTTCAGAATCAGAAATGGGTGGACCAAAATGCAATATAGAAGTGCTAGCACAGTTGAAAAAGATGGCAGAGCAGGCACTTACAGAGTCAAATACGGTTTGGAAAGGTTTAGACCAATTTAAACACTTAGATTAATTTTTTTGATATTATAAATTTCGAATTATGCCGAATCCTAAACGCAGACATTCTCAGCAACGTAGCGCAAAGAGAAGAACACATTACAAAGCTCAGGAAGTTACCCTAACCAAGGATGCAACAACTGGCGAAACCCATGTACGCCACCGTGCGCACGTAAGCGAAGGAAAATTGTTCTATAAAGGAAAACTAGTAGCTGAAAAAGCTCCTTTAAAAGCGTAACCTTTTTAGTTAAACTTTTACCTTACTTAGCCGCGCATGAATATTGGACTAGACATGATGGGTGGAGATTTTGCACCGCTTGAAGCAGTGAAAGGCTTGAAAAAATTCCTGTCTATTAATTCCCATGCTGTTACCATATTTTGTATAGGTGATGAAGCTTTAGTACAACCTTTATTGGCGGAGTATGAGGTTATATCACCTAGTATACATTTGGTACATGCCTCAGAAGTTATTGGCTACAACGAACATCCTACAAAAGCACTCAAAGAAAAAACACAATCATCGATTGCTATTGGCTTTCAACTATTAGCTACTGGTAAAATTGATGCATTTATAAGTGCGGGAAATACAGGTGCAATGCTAGTGGGTGCTATGTTTACCATTAAAGCAATTGATGGTTTAATAAGACCATGTGTTTCTGGTATTCTACCAAAGTCGAATGGCGAAACAGGAATGATTTTAGACGTTGGTTTAAATGCCGATTGTAAACCAGAGCAGTTAAATCAGTTTGCTACATTAGGTAGTTTATACGCCCAATACATTTTAAATATTCCTAATCCTAAAATAGGTTTATTGAATGTTGGCGAAGAAGAGGGCAAAGGAAACCTATTGGCACAAGCGACCTTCCCAATCTTAAAAGAAAATGCTAGTATTAATTTTGTTGGAAATATTGAAGGTAGAGACCTTTTTGGCACCAAAGCAGACGTAATTGTTTGCGATGGATTCACCGGAAATATTGTTTTGAAAATGGCGGAAACAGTTTATGACTTAGCCGAAACCCGCAACTTCCACAACGACGAATACTTTAACCGTTTTCATTACGAAAACTATGGCGGGTCTCCGGTGCTTGGAGTAGCCAAACCAGTTGTGCTTGGCCACGGAATTAGCAGCGCCAAAGCATTTAAAAATATGATTCAGTTAGCTACCCAAATGGTAGAAACGGATGTTTGCACAAAAATGGCGGAAAGCTTTAAAGCGTCTTAAAATCCTCCTTTTATTTTTCTAACTTAATTACCCGTTTTAATAAATTTAATGCTGCGGATGCAATTGGGCCATCTCAATACAATACCTTTGCTACAAACAACTGTTAGTTTATGTGGCTAAATAATATATTAGAAACCATTGGCAACACGCCATTGATTCGTATTAATAAAATTACCAAAGACCTTCCTGCAACTGTTTTAGCTAAAGTAGAATATTTTAATCCTGGCAATTCTATTAAAGACCGCATGGCATTAAAGATGCTGGAAGTGGCAGAAAAAGAAGGAAAAATAAAACCCGGTGGAACCATTATTGAAGGCACAAGTGGCAATACAGGTATGGGATTGGCCCTTGCTGCAGTGGTAAAAGGATATAAATGCATATTTACAACCACCGATAAACAGAGTAAAGAAAAAGCCGATATATTAAAAGCAGTAGGTGCCGAAGTAATTGTTTGCCCCACAAATGTAGAACCATCAGATCCGCGCTCTTATTATTCCGTTTCTAAAAGACTGGCAACCGAAGTGCCCAATTCTTGGTATGTTAACCAATACGATAATCTAGCCAATAGAGATGCCCATTACGAACAAACTGGTCCTGAAATTTGGGCGCAAACCGAAGGAAAAATCACCCATTTAGTAGTGGCATCTGGCACTGGCGGCACCATTGTTGGAACAGCAAAATTCCTCAAAGAAAAAAATCCGAATATTAAAGTTTGGGCAATTGATAGTTATGGTTCTTTATTGAAAAAATATTTTGATACCGGCGAGTTAGACCAAAAAGAAGTATACCCATATATCAGCGAAGGTTTTGGTGAAGATTTTGTTCCTGCAAATTATGATATGCAATTAATTGATTGCTTCGAAAAAGTGACTGATAAAGACGGTGCAGTAATGGCTCGGCGCATAGCTAAAGAAGAAGGACTTTTTTGTGGATACAGCGCGGGTAGCTGTTTACAAGGCGTAATGCAATTAAAAGACCAGTTAAAAAAAGACGATGTGGTAGTGTGTATTTTTCATGACCATGGTAGTAGGTATATTGGAAAAATTTACAATGACGAATGGATGATGGAAAGAGGATTTTTAGAAGTTAAAACCTTTAAAGATATTGTGAGTGGCCGAACTAGTAAACGTTTGGTAACTGTTCAGCCGAATAATACAGTAGCAGATGCTGTTGAAATGATGAAGAAATATGATATTGAACACATCCCCGTTTTTAATGATGGAATTAATATTGGTGCAGTAAGTGAAACCGGATTATTCATGAAAGTTTTTGGCAACCCTGAAATAAAAAATCAGTCAGTAGAAAGTGTAATAGAACCAGCCTATCCTGTAGTGGCTTTTGATACCCCCGTTGAAAGATTGGGCAATTTAATTACCAAAGAAAATGGTGCGGTTTTAGCCAAAGACGAAAAAGGCGATTTTCATATTGTTACCAAGTATGATGTTATTCAAAGTTTAGCTAAATAAAAGCCGAATCATTAGCACAAGGCTGTCCTTATTTCATCCTTCAAAATGACAGCAAACAGACTTAAAAGCTAACAACTGTTTGGCCTAACTGATGTATCTTGCAGACCGATTAAGCAATCAGATTATTCATACAAACACCCAATTTTATAATGAAAAAATACAGAGCCGGGGTACTTTTTGGAGACGAATTAGAAGCCTTATACAACGATGCAAAAGACAATCAATTTGCATTACCAGCAGTAAATACCATTGGAACAAATACTATTAATGCTGTTTTAGAAACTGCAGCAAAAGTAAATTCTCCTGTTATTATTCAGTTCTCGAATGGCGGTGCACAATTCATTGCAGGAAAGGGAATGCCTAACGATCAATTACAAGGAAATATTCAGGGAGGAATCTCTGGGGCTTTACATATTCACAACGTAGCCAAATATTATGGCGTACCGGTGGTTTTACACACCGACCACGCTTCAAAAAAATGGTTGCCATGGATATCAGGATTAATTGATGCAGGTGAACAATATCACAAAGAAAAAGGACATCCCCTATTCAGTTCTCATATGCTTGACCTTTCTGAAGAACCTTTAGAAGAAAATATTGAAACCTCTGTTGCCTTTTATAAACGCATGGCTCCATTGGGTATGGGTATAGAAATAGAACTAGGTGTTACTGGTGGAGAAGAGGATGGTGTAGACAATAGCGATGTAGAAAACGACAAACTATATACCCAACCCCAACACGTAGCTTATTCTCATACAGAATTAAGCAAGGTTGGTAAATTGTTTACCATTGCTGCTGCTTTTGGAAATGTACACGGTGTATACAGCCCAGGCAATGTGCAACTTCGTCCTGAAATATTAAAAAATAGTCAAGACTTTATTCAATCCGAACTAAAAACCGGACCAAAACCTGTTTACTTTGTATTTCATGGTGGAAGTGGCTCTGCGCAAAGCCAAATTCGCGAAGCAATAAGTTATGGCGCAATTAAAATGAATATTGATACCGATTTGCAATGGGCATTCTGGGAAGGTATTCAACAGTATTATGTAAAAAATGAAGGCTATTTACAAACCCAACTGGGTAACCCAGAAGGTGCTGATAAGCCAAATAAAAAATACTATGATCCTCGCGTTTGGTTACGCAAAGGTGAAGAAGCATTTATTAAACGTTTAGAAGTAGCATTCGAAGATTTGAATTGCATCAACCGAAACGCATAGTAGAAATTTATTATAGAAACCGCCCTTTAGTTAGGGGCGGTTTTTTAGTTTTAGCATAAAAAAATATTACCTTTCACGTCCAATTGTACTTGCTTTTTATGAAAAAAGAACGAGAAGAAGATTTTGAATCGAATTTAACTGGCGAAGAACCACAAGGAGGTGATTCTG
>Ga0209596_1001915_pt1 | contig 17435 bp, 37 predicted proteins | sample M_130807_MF_Meta_FD_187314 | JGI IMG/M metagenome (GOLD analysis project Ga0209596, IMG submission 187314) | Freshwater microbial communities from Lake Montjoie, Canada to study carbon cycling - M_130807_MF_MetaG (SPAdes) (version 2) | ecosystem: Environmental > Aquatic > Freshwater > Lake...
TATCAAGGAATTAACAACACTAGGACTAGGAGAGAAACTTGAAAAAGACTTTGAAGATCTTGTACACAATAACAATAGTAATTGGGTTAAAGTTCTTGATTACTTGCGTGAAAGCAATGCGTTCAAACTGGAACAAGTATGACAACAGTAAAAGAAGCAATTAAAATGCTCAAAGATTATACAGATCAAGATGAAGAGATTTGTATTGCTTGGTGGAGTAAAGAACTATTTGAAAACCAAACTAATTCAGATGAAGATAATAAAGTAACAGAAGAAGCTTGGAATAAAGTTGTATTAGAGTTTGATGATATGACTGAGCATTACCAAGGATTAATATACGACATAATTGTAGAAACAATAACTGAATATAATGGATGGAGTGAAAATGAATAAAATAAATGGTAATAAGCTGCGTAAAAAACTGCAAAAACTTCTTCCTGGTTCTTCTTTTGATAAAGATAATGAAGGTCAGGTTATTATTTACACAGGTTTAAAAGAAACAACAAACGGAAACTATAAGGAGCTAAAATGAACAAAGATAATATGCAAAAAGTAATTGATGCCATTAAATTTGATGGTGCAAAGAAATTTAATATGAGTGTATTTGTCGGAAAGCTTGAATATGAAGATGATCATGTAAGCGTATTTGAAAATGATGAATTAGCTCATAAATTCCCTGTAAGTAGAGTTAGAGTTATACATGAAGGTACTGATTTGTTTAATTGTACATCAATGGGTTGTATTGCTGGTTTTGCTACAGCATTGGCTAATGATTGGAAAACTCCTGATTGGATGAGAACAGATGATCCTTCAGGTCATTTATATCAATTTGAAAATGAAGGCGCTGATTACTTAGGATTAAGTACTTCTGAAGCTAAGAATCTTTTCTTTGGAGATGATAATAGTATTTGGAAATGGCTGATGCATCATGAACCAGAAAGATATCCAAATCTAGAATTAGAGGATTATCAAACAATGCAAGACGCAAATGATTGCGAGATTGAATGGGATGATAGAGATCTATACGCAAACTTTCATACCATTGATTATCTAACTGCAGTGGATGTATTGACCAGAATTAAGAATGAAGAAATTGGTTTGGCTTGTGATGAAATGCAGCAACCTTATTATATTAAGAAAGAAGCGGTAGTGTCATGAGTAATCCATATTGGAGGGGAATGGTTAAAGATGCACTTGGTTGTGATGATGATTACGCCGATATTCTTTTAAATTTCCAGTATAAAGTATCTAATGGTCCAGATTTTTCTGAAGCTAGCGAAGGAGAATTGGATAAGTATTGGAGATGGATACATCTAGAATATCAAGACCACCTAAAGGAGAATAAATAATGGAACTAATTGGAAGAAAGATTGTTGATGTAAGATCACTTAATAAGAAAGTAATTGAGAAAGAGGGTTGGGATAATAGTCCTTATAACTCTGTTTGTTTGGTATTAGATGATGGTTCAATTATCTATCCCTCACAAGATGAAGAAGGTAATGGTCCAGGTTGTTTCTTTGCGATGGATAAAGAAATGGACACTGCTTTTTATATTTTCCCAAATGAGTGAGATATCTAACATTTAACTTAAAAAAACGATTACAAACGATTACAGACCCAAATGGAGGGCTTTTAATATGGAAACACTAGAACAATTAAAAAAAGATTTATCTGAAATAACTAATGATGGACAGGCTTTGCGTCATATTGCAAAAAACCTTATAAAACAGAATATGAAATCAAAGTTACTTGCATATGAGTATGATGAAGATACAGGTGATGATATTGTCATAAATGATGATGATTGTGCTTATCGTGGTATGGATGTAAAAACTCAGACAGACACAAAATGTGCCATTGGTTGGCTTATTTTGGATAATCTTTATGATCCAGATATAGAGGGTAAAACAGCAGTTGATGATGGTGTATTAGATGCTGTTAATGAATCAACTCCTAATTGGAATAAAACAGATAACAGCATGGCTATGCTTTCTTTTGCACAAAGAATTCATGATGGTCATGAAATTGAGCATTGGCAAAAGGTATTTGCTGTGACTGATTATAAATTAATCTCTCCCGTAGACGGTTCTTTTAGATTAGATAAAGACAGTATTGACATTGTTGTTGAAGATCTAATTAAAGCATATAAGATTGCAAGTTCATACAATAGAGACTATCCAAACAATAAACAAGAAACGGCAGGGAAATAACATGAACAAAGAAAACTTACAAAGAGTAATTGATGCCATTAAGATTGATGGTGCGACAAAATTTAACATGAGCACATTCATTGGTAAATTTGATGAAGAATATAAAGTTGAAAATGTATTTGAACATGGTGAATTAGCAAGTACATATAGGGCAGATCAAGTAAAAAATATTACCACAGGTACTGATATTTTCAATTGTACATCTATGGGCTGTATTGCTGGGTTTGCTACAGCAATAGTTAATAATTGGAAAGCTCCTGAATGGTTAGCAGGTGACGATACTATTGACTTTGTTCGTCAGTTTGAAACAGAGTCAAACGCCTTCTTAGGCTTTTCTTATGACGAAGGAAGAAACATTTATTATAATAATGATTCATGTATTTGGAAATGGTTGATGGTTAATGAACCAGATAGGTATGAATTTAAACTTGAAGGTGATTATGAAACAATGGATGAAGCAACTGAATACGGAGAAGATTGGGATAGTGGAGATGTATATGTTGATTTCACTAGTATTGATTATCTTTCAGCAGTAAATGTATTAACCAGGATATTAAATGAAGAAATTGGTTTGTGCAACATCAGGAAAGAACCTTATTATATTAATCAAGAAGCCTTGGTGAACTAATAAGTAACCTATTTGAAAGGATTGGGGTATGTCAACTTATACGGATAGACATAAAAGAGCGCATCAAAGAAAACAAGAAATGAAGAAATTAAACCCAGATTATAAAGGAAGGGTTAAAGGAGAAAGAACTCAAGCTAGAAATAGGAGAACGGAGAAGTACCTACTTGAAATAGGTTTTGATCATACCAAAATTCATACGGGGATTTGTTGTTTTATTGGCTGCAATACGATTAAGAGTCAATATAACAAAGATCATTGCTGTGTGTTGCATCAAAAGCTAATTGTTTCAAGAGGGTTCTTTTTTATTATTGAAAGAGAGAATTATTCAAAAGCGGAAGGAAGGGATATATGAGAATAGTATTAGCATTGTTTTTAGGGTTGTATATTGGACTTCATTGGCATACAAAGAGAAGTGTAGATAGATACAATCATATTGGAGAAAATAGAAGACATATTCATCGGCATTGGGATAAGGACTAACAATGCTCCCAGATAAGGAATGGTTAAAAATTATGGCTATTGAGTTAACTTTAGACGAAATGTCAAATGGTATTGTTTTAATTAAGGGTTTCATTGAAGATTTACAGCATTCTGTTATGGGATATATGGTTACTTCTCACCCTGATTACAATAGTATCAATGGCATATTGAGCAATATCTCGGAATTAATTGAAGAATATAAGCGGGATCTATATGATGATTATGGACATACACACAAAACAAGCGATTGGAGCCCAACATTATGAAATACGAAGATAATAAGGATAGGATGATTCCAGTAAAATTAGATGCTGTAAGAGTAATGCAAGATCCAGAGACTGGTGAATTCTTTTATGATATCTGTTATGAATGTGACAAAATGTTAAATGAAGAGGAGGCTGCTTATGGACATGACTGTGAGGGATGAAATTGAACAAGATATTCTTCGTCTTGAAAGAGAAATTCAAGTCATTGAGAAAAGGATAGACGAAACTGATGAGTCTAATGAAGAGAATGTATCTTTGTTAACCATTTTAAATATCCAAGCACATAATAGAACTTTGGCTTATTTGGATTGTAAAATCAAATTGGAAAGGTTGGTAGGATGATCTATTATGGCGAATGTATATCAGATGAAGAGATGATGTTTGAATACAATTTTGATAAGCTTAGAGAAGAATTAAGCAAAACAATTATCCCAATACAACCCTATATTAATGATAAGGATAAATATGAGCAATGATGAATATAATGATTTAAATCCAGAAGAAGTTTTTAACCTAATCTTTGGTGGTAGGTGGCTGAAAGAGTTGATTAGTAACTCTGATCTGGAGATGGAAGATAAGATTACAGCCAATGATATTGTTAATGAATTTCTTCGCTTTGTAAAAAATCGGGTTGAAGGAGTATTGAATCATCCTAGTAATCAAGATAAGTATTCATATGAAGTAGTAAAGAGTATGTTTGACTCTGGAACAAACCCATTGGCAGATACACAGCAAGAACTGAATGCCCAGATAATAGATATGTTCAATAGATAAAAATAATTATAGATAGAAATAGCTGAAAAATCACTATGGAGAAATAGCCAAAATTTACTAGCATTAGTAAGTGAAGCGTTCCAATATCGTTCATATATTATCAATATATGTGGTGTACGAAATTGATATTTAGCTGATATATCACAGAATAAGAGCCCAGGAATAGCCCTAAACATAGCTATTCTTGGGCTTTTTTTTGCCCAAAATTAGGGTAATAAATAAATAAAAATAAGCATAAATATAATAATATACGACTAAATTGGTCAACAATTGAACAAAACGGGGCAAAAAGCTCATAATTTGAGACCCTTTATAATTCGCTATATGAAATTACCTATATCAGCCCTTACTAGGGGGATAGACACATAGATATAACTAATCATCCCCGTTTTAATAGACCTTTCTACAGCCGCTAATCTCCAGCGATTTTAGTACAGATTAATCGGGGGTTAAATGGCTCTGTATACATACTGATATACGCATTGATTACACAGTTGTAATTTGCCCCGACAGATGTAAGGAATTGCATACGCTATCCCAGCCTCTATGATAACTCCGACCTCCTCATTGTTAATTGTAAATACATTTCTATTTGTATAGGTATAAATATAATAATGATTAGTAACATTATTAAAAATGCAGATATAAACATATAAATTTTGGCGGGTGTACAAATACAAATACATTTCTATTTGGACCACCCGCCATTTACATGAATAGAGATTGAGAATTTGTATTAAATATCTAATCGCATTGGCATAGACAAAACGGGTGTTCTCTGGGCGAATAGCCAGCGAGAACACCCGTAAAGAAAAACCCCATACGCCTTATGGCATATGGGGTTTATCTCTATTACCTAACGGGGAATTACTTACTTACGGTTGCGCTTCGCCTTTACTGGCTTGAGTGATACGACCATTTCGCCTGCTGTAGTCCACAAAATGGAGCAGTCACGGTCACACGCTTCGCCTGCCTTGGCAACACGACCACGCCACGAATTTTTGTGATTAACAAATTCGTCATCGGTTGGGTCGCCTTGCGCATCGGCATAGATAAAGGCATCGCCAACGACATTAGCGTCTAATGACATAATGTCGGCAAGTAGTGCCTGATCTATGACAGCCTGCCTGCCACGCTTCACCAAATTGGTGATCTCACTCAAATTGACTTTAAGGGTCATTGTATTTTCCTTTATGGGATATGACTTGGCATTGTTACCCACAAATACATAGTAACAAGTGAGTGAGAATATGTGTTCAATATATTTCTCCCCTATTTCCCAATTGGCTGTTGTTCAACTTGAGCTAGGCGCACCGTTGAACCACAGCCGTGTATCGTGATTGGTAAATATGTATTAAATATGAGATCAGGTCTGGCTCGGTGCGGCGGTTGTTCTCTGGGCGAATAGCCAGCGAGAACAACCGCCAAGAAAGCCCCGTGAGCACTAAGGCTCACGGGGCTCTTGTATTCATTGGGCTTGCGGGGCACTAACTACTTGCGATTACGCTTAGCCTTTACGGGCTTGAGCGACACAATCATCTCGCCTTCGGTAGTCCAATTGACCGAGCAATCAACGCCAAGATACTCGGCACTGCGGGCAACACGCCCACGCCAAGTGTTCTTGTGATTGGCAAAGTCTTCATCTGATGGGTCACCTTGTGCAAGATCATAGATGATTGCATCACCAATGATTGTTGGATCAATGGTCTGAATCTCTTTCACAAGATCCATATCAAGGATTGCCTGCCTGCCACGCTTGACCAAATTGGTCAAGTCATTGAGATTGACTTTCATTGTAGTTATCCTTCTATCGGATACGACTTGGCGTTTATACCGACATCAATAACTATACCTATACGATCAGAATTTGTATTCAATATAAAGTCGCCCTCTTACCCTTACGGCGGTAGTGCAACTTGAGCTAATCGCACCGTTGCCCAACCGCCATTTGTCGGGATAGGAAATGTGTATTAAATTTGTGAGCACAGTGGTTCTCTACAGCGTGGTGTTCTCTGGGCGACTAGCCAGCGAGAACACCACCCAAAAAAACCCCACAAGCCTTATGGCTTATGGGGTTAGTTTGGCAAGGTAACTCTGTACCTCACTATGGTTCACTACTGGCGCTTACTTGCGCTTGCGCTTGCCCTTGACTGGCTTGAGTGATACCACCATCTCTCCCTCTGTAGTCCACAGAATGGAGCATTCACGGTCGCAAGCCTCGCCTGCTTTTGCGACACGACCTCGCCAAGTGTTTTTCCAGTTTGGAAAATCCTCATCGCTGGTGTCGCCTTGTGCGTCCTCGTAGATGAATGCGTCACCCTCAATCGCTGGATCCAGCGCCTGGATATCGGCAACTAGAGCGAGGTCAATAATGGCTTGTCTGCCACGCTTGACCAAGTTTGTGACTTGGCTTAGATTTATTTTCTTACTCATTGGTTTTTCCCTTGCGATGAGTTTTTAGCCATCGCTCACGGAATGTGAGCAATTAGGCGCTCACCAACACTCATTACATTACATATGTAAAGAGAATATGTATTCAATATAAATATACCGTCATGTCCTTATTGCTGGAGTGCAACTTGAGCTAGGCGCACCGTTGCCCACCACCCTCATAGCATGTATGGTGAGCGTGTATTCAACATTGGGCATCGCTGTGTGCTGTGTGGTCGGTGTTCGGGCAAAAAAAATCCCCCCAAGCCTTTCGGCTTGAGGGGATTGCTTGGGGAAGCGACTTGGTTACTTAGTGCGCTTCTTGCTTAGCACGGGGATAAGTTTGCCCTTATCCAAGTGGAATTGGATACTTAGTTCGGTTGACCCTTGCGCCCTTGCGATACGGGCACGAATACGCCCTTTATCTACAACGGTGTTAGGGATACGACACTCTGTGACCATTACATCTGTCGTATTGGTTACAGCCTTTACACAGTCAATTAGGTACTGATCGTGACGCTTAGCACGACCACGCTTTATTACATTGACTGAACCTGCCTTTACTTTACGCATTTGCTTCTCCCTTGTCGTTGCGACTTGGCGCTGTACCGACACTCATTACCTTACAATATGAGCGAGAATATGTATTCAATATGTTTATATCATATTATCCTTTCTGCTGGAGTGCAACTTGAGCTAGGCGCACCGTTGCCCACCACCCTCATAGCATGTGTAGTGAGCATGTATTCAATATGGTTTACTGTTGCGTGCTGTCTGGTCGGAGTACGGGCAAAAAAAACCCCCCCAAGCCTTTCGGCTCGGGAGGGAATTTTTCAAACTGCTTTCCGTAGAAAGCAATCACCGTGCGCTGTCCAATTGACAGATACTGGCTTGATGGCGGGGTGATTATGTATATCACGCTCCACCATACGCTTGTAATACCTGCACCTTACACCGCCTTCCTTCAGTATCTCATCAGGCACCTTGAGAGCGTCAAGGATTACCCCGTCTACTTGAGGAATGCGTAGTTCGGCTACGGCGTGCAGGATCTCGTACAGCACTTCTTGGCTAAGCGACATTATTCGCCCTCCTCTTCAGTGCCTGCAAATTCCTTATCCCAGCACTCTGAATGAATGCCTGTCATAAGTTGCTCACGCTCTCCTGCCGAGAGTGTAGGGAATGCATCTTGGATATATTCCCCTTGCGCACGCTTGACTACGCCGATCTCCCACACTCCGAGATCCATAGTGATCTCACCCATCTTGCTACAGAGTGGGCATTGCTCGGTGGGAATGCTAATTACTGTTCTCATTGCTTACCCCTTATCGCTGTGACTTGGCACCTTGCCGACAGATAACACCTTACTAAGTGAGTGAGAATATGTATTCAATATGAGAATGCCCGCATACCCTTTCTGCTGGAGTGCAACTTGAGCTAGGCGCACCGTTGCCCACCACCGTATCATGTGTGCATTGAGTGCGTATTAAACCCTGAGATCTATGCGTCCTGAGATGGTGGTGTTCGGGCAACAAAAAAACCCCCAAGCCCGAAGGCTTGAGGGTTCGTTTGTTTGGGGGGGGGTGAATAGTCGCTATTGAGCGATTGTGTTGGCTTCGGCTTCTGCTTTGGCTTTGGCTTCTGCTTTTGCCTTGTCCGTTGCCTTGTCCGTGATTGTCTTTGAGTAGGAACGAACGAGGAACAAGAGCCCTTGTGTTGATGGGTGATTGCTTCCGTTCTTGCTCAATGCCTGCTCGTACTTATCGGTGAGCATTGCCAATTGCTCACCCAGTGTCATTACGGTATCGCCGTTGCGCATATCGGCTGTGACAGCCTTGATACGCTTGTTGGCTTGTACCTGCTCACGGCTTTGCTTAGCCCGTGCTTGCGCCTTGCTTTGCTGTTTCATTGTATTCCCCTTGTCGCTGTGACTTGGCACTGTGCCGACACTCAATACCTTACAGAGTGTGAGAGAATATGTATTCAATATGAAATCGTGCGCATCCCCTGATCGCTGGAGTGCAACTTGAGCTAGGCGCACCGCCGCCCACCAGCGATTCAGCATGTGTAGTGAGCGTGTATTAAACATGGCTTGCTGCTGCGTGCTGTATGATCGGAGTTCGGGACAAAAAAAATCCCCCCAAGCCCGAAGGCTCAGGGGGACTACACGAATTACTTGCTCTTACTTATTCGCCAAGTTCGTAGCGAATCATTCCTTTGAGTATTGCGCTGGCATCGGACAAGACTCTTACACGCTGGGAGACGCATTCACGGGCAGTGATTATGCCCCTACGCATCTGCGCATCAACTAAGTCCAACTCATTGAGTTTCGCTCGTAGTTGCGGTAATGTTGGCTGAACGATCATCTCGTCAATTTCAGGTGGGTGTTGCATTGTTACTCCTTGTCGCTGCTCTGGGGCGTTGCCGACACAGATAACTATACAGAGTGAGTAAGGATATGTATTCAATATGAGAATGACCGCATCACCTTATCGCTGGAGTGCAACTTGAGCTAAGCGCACCGTTGCCCACCATCACAGCATGTGTGCGTTGAGTGCATATTAAAACCCTGAGACCTATGTGTGCTGTGTGTTGGGTGTTCGGGCAACAAAAAAACCCCCAAGCCCGAAGGCTTGAGGGTTCGTTTGTCTCGGGGGGAGATGTCAGATAAACACTGCCGTGTGATTGGTTGTCTTGTCAATCACATCAGAAGCGTGATCCATTAAGGCTTTCATCTGTGTGAGAAAGTCAATGTATTGCTCTTGCGTGAAGTGGATCTGAACTGACTTGTCGTAATCAGGCGTGGTGCTGATCGTGATGAACACACTTTCTTGTTCAGCATAATCCCCGAAATTACTGTCCACTTTTGTGCTACCGTGACGGTAAGCGTCAAGTAGTGTTCTCATTGCTACCCCTTGTCGCTGTGACTTGGCACTGTGCCGACACTCAATACCTTACAGAGTGTGAGAGAATATGTATTCAATGTAAATACACCTGCATCACCTTATGTTTGGAGTACAACTTGAGCTAAGCGCACCGTAGTCCACCAACCACAGCATGTGTAGGTTGAGTGTATGTTAAACTCTGAGACCTGCCTGTGCTGTGTGCATGGTGTTCGGGGCAAAAAAAAGTGAGCGTGTGATGTGTCGGAGGGGACACACCACACGCTCGCTGGTTGGGTTTAGTTATTCGTTATTCACCCCTTTCATCTGCCGCTTTAGCGTCAGCCCACATTTGATCCAATTCCTTACGGGAATGCTTGTAACCAATACCAGTCCAACCACTCCAGTCTGTATATGCCTCATCATCTGCGGCACCTGTAGCAATCTCATAGGGAGTGTACTTGGTCTCAAGCCATTCATCGTAAGCACGATCACGGGCTGATTCAATCGCATTGTCTCGCTCGGCGTATCCAAACGCATACCCCGACAGACAACACAGTATTCCAAATGCCATAAGCATTAGGACTAATCCGTATTCATCCATTACCTTGCTCCTTGTCGTTGTGACTTGGCACTCTTACCGACATCCATTACCTTACAGAGTAAGTAAGAATGTGTATTCAATATAAATCTACCCGCATCACCTTGTCATTGGAGTACAACTTGAGCTAAGCGCACCGTAGTCCACCAAGCACAGCATGTGTGCGTTGAGTGCATATTAAAACCCTGAGACCTATGTGTGCTGTGTCTTGGGTGTTCGGGCATAAAAAAAGGGGAGGAGCCGAAGCCCCTCCCCTTGTGCTTGCCTGTCCTTACTTGCGTAGGTATGTCTTGAGCATTGTTACTGCGCCCCAGATCACCATAAGCATCATTGCCGTAAGCGGGTCAATGTTGAGATCCATTATTCACCCCCTTTCATTACTTCCCACTCGTACACTGTCCAGTCTAAATTGCCGTGCCAGTCAATCTTTGCGATGACCTTTATGACATTGTTACCAGCAACGGGAATGCGGAACTCACACACGAACCCCGTAGTGCTGATCGGGATTGAGTTGTTGAGTATCGCATTGACGAAGCCTTGCTGAATTGGTAAATGCTCTACCAGTTCAGCGTTGGGGAAATGGCGCATAACCATTTCCATTACTTGATATGGACTAGGCATTGCTGTCTCCTATCGGGCACGACTTGGCGTTTATACCGACACATAAGACCTTACATAGTGAGAAGGAATGTGTATTCAATATGAATATGTCCGCATACCCTGATGATTGGAGTGCAACTTGAGCTAGGCGCACCGTAGCCCACCAAGCGCAAAGAGCGTGCAGTGACCGTATACTCAAACATTGGGACCTGCCTGCCCTGGGTGCAGGGTGTTCGGGCACAAACTGACCTGGGTGTTGGGACACAAAAAAAGGGGGGAGAAGCCGAAGCCTCTCCCCCCACATGACTGCCCTGACGGGTCTTACATCATGTCCTTTGCCAAGGTCTCAATGACCTCGCCCTGATTGCGCAAGCCTGCGATGAACATATCCAACTCATCCATCAAGGCTTGCGCTTGATTGCGCAGGGCACGGACATCCAAGATGTCAAACTTCTCGCCCACGCCAAAGAGCGTGTACAGCGTGTCCGTTGAGCCATCAGCGTATGGCGTGGCACCCTCTAACACTCTCGCAACCGTGATTGCGAAAGTCTTGCAGTTTGTCGTTGACACGGCAAACCCTTTCTGTCGCTGCACAGGGGCGTTGCCGACACTCAATACATTACAGGGTGAGCGCAAATATGCATTCAATATAAATACATCATCAACCCCAACAATCGGTTGTTCAACTTGAGCTAAGCGCACCGTTGAACCACCGTCATGTATTGACCCTACACGACACAGGATTCTCATATGGCAAAAAAAAGTAAAGTAACACTCATAAAATATGTACTAAAATTTGGGATGGGATGGTTCGGTGCGGGTAATGTACTAGATAAAAGTTCGGGGAATAAAAAAAGACCGCTAAACATGCACATGCCCCTGGGTGATTAGTCCAGAGGCATCTGCACCTATAACGGTCCTAAGGTTAGCTTTCGCTGCCTCTCTTAGTATAGAGAGAGAATTATTTGTCTCATAACAATAATGGATGGGTGTATTATTATTTCTTGGAATTGCTTCGGGTGTTGCGGTAGAAGCCATGCCCGTTGAATTGAATTCCAGGCGGGGAATATGATTGTTTGAGCGCAGCTCCGCATTCGGGACAATCTTTTGTTTTCTGATCTTCCAGAATAGATCTTACTTCTTCGTAGGTATGCCCATTAGGGCAGCGATAGTTGTACTGTGGCATTTATACAGTATAGCGTATTACTGGTATACTTCCTATTGTGAAAGTTTGGATTGATCAAGATTTGTGTACGGGGGATGGGCTATGCGCAGAAATTGCACCCGATGTATTCATTATGATGCCCGATGGTTTGGCATACACAAGAGAAGGCGAAAAAGTATATGCCAAATCTGTGGGGAACCCCGAAGGCGCAGATGGTATGGCTTCTTTTGCCGATGATCGGTTGGATGATGTGATTGAAGCCGCCGAGGAATGTCCTGGCGAGTGCATCTTCATTGAACCGTAACGCCACAAACTTGTTAATCTTTTGTTACTACATTCTTTTTGCGCCACTTATGATATAATATAGAGATGTACGAGTATAACATTAAGAAAGTAACCAAAGTAGTAGATGGTGACACAATTGATGTTGATATTGATTTAGGCTTTAACATCTCCTACGCACAGCGTGTTCGCCTGGCTGGAATAGATACTCCCGAGTCACGCACCAAAGACGCACGAGAGAAGGCTCTGGGGCTTGAGGTGAAAGATAAAATCAAAAAGGCGATAGAGAGTGCCAAAACAGTTATTATAAAAACAGAGCTCCCCGATAGCACCGAAAAGTACGGACGCATCTTAGGCTGGGTGTATTTGGATGGAGCCGCCAAATCATTGAATGAGCAACTCATTGAAGAAGGCTACGCATGGTCATACATGGGCGATACCAAGATCAAAGACTTTGATGCTCTCTTGAAGAAACGCAACAAAAAATAGTTAACGCCGAATAAACCGTCTTAGTACAATTTTCGTCGCCGCCACTAAAATAAAACCGATGACAATATAGCGGAATACTTCTATAAGGAAAATAAACATCAATTGAGTTATCCACCATACCCACATGATGCTCATGGGATTTGACCCACACCTTGTCTAAAGTCTATGTTCATTACCATTCTAAAAGGAGACTGTACAGGGCTGGAACCCGCATGGAGGGTGCTCCCGTCAAATATGATAGCCCTACCCTTCTTGGGGTACACAATGTCTTCTTCATTCCAATTTTTATCAAAAAATATTGTTGGACCATCCGATTCATTGATGTAGTATATGCAAACCATATGTTCAATCTTTGTCCCATCGTCATATCCCAGATCCACATGCGGGGTGTGGGGCTCATATGAATTATATGGTGGGCATGGGGATGTTAAATTAACCTTAGCTCTGAACAAGGTAATATCTCCATACTCCCGAACAATTGCATCAAACAACGGGCGAATAATTTTTAAATGCGGGGAAGAAGCTTTTACATCATGCATAAACAAATGGTGGGTGAGTTGGATAGGGGCATGAGCCCAAGGCTTACCACCTGCACTAATATTGGTTGGGTGTAAACGCCAAGCAAATTGATTGGAGCCAACATAGTCCAACAACTCATCTTGTTGTTCTGCAGAAATAAAGTTATCTATAATTTTCATGGCTGGCGAGGTAGGGGTTGAACCTACGACCCACGGATTAACAGTCCGTTGCTCTGCCGACTGAGCTACTCGCCAGGGTATTACTTAATTAACAGTATAGCAATTGTAATTGCATGAAGTGTGAAATACACTGCATGTGTGATTTTATCTTGTCTAGACATTATGACTCACATCCATTCTTGCAGTTGCACTTTTTGGTTCCTTTGTTTGCTCTATCAAAATCAATATGAACACCGCCATGATCCTGACCCATTGAGCCTTGAAAGACGGTATTAAGAGCAATCGTAATTCTTTCAACATCCTCTTTTAATTCCCCAACACGATGAGTCATGCTTGATGGGAATATTACAATGTCTCCAGGCTTTGCCTCGTAAAAAAAGTTATCGCCATTATAATAATTTAATTCAGTGTGTGTGAAAGACCATTGCTTTGTGCCTGGTCTATAAAAGTAAGTTCCATCCACCTCTGCTGTTTTAACATACATGATTATAGAAAGGAAGCTATTTTGATGAGAATGACTTCCCTGCCAGTCACCTTTATGGCAAAGACCAAGCCATGAAATGCCAGGAACTATTCTAATCGGATCTGATGTTTTAATAATTTCATCACGATAGAAATCAAGATGCATTTGGATTATTTCGTTGAGTTCATTCATCTCTGGAGCATCCATAAAATATTCATTTAATGGTGTCATCCAGTTGCCCTCATGACGAGTGACTTCTTTGCTTCTCTTTTCAAAGAAACTCATCTCTTCTTCAGTGAAATCTCTACCAATGGAGCTTGTGTATAGCGGCACTGGGAATAAGTTTTGAATTGCAATTTCCATTCCATCTCCTTTTGTTCTATCTAATTATATCACCAGAAAAAATTGCTCGGTTGCCTGGGTCAATTATTTTATGACTAATGTTAGTAAAGCCTAAGTCTTCCATAATAGATTGCACCGCAAGTGGATTCATCCCCCAGTAATCATTTATTTCATCATTTCCATGATTGCCAGTATAATACTTAGCGGCTGGATAGGGTATATCCAGCATGTCCACATGGAGCTCTAGTATCAATGTTCCAGAGCATAGATTTCTTGCAATCTCAATATATTGAACTGGGTTCTTGGATAGACAAACAACACATAACATTAATACATAATCAAATGTCCCAAGATCTTTCTGCTCTAAGTCTTCAACGCTTGATATTACTTTTTCAACTTTAGAATTTAAATGTTTATGTGCAAAATCAAAACCTTGATCTTTAGACCAAAAAGATGACTCCTTCTCCCACATGTATTTGTCATTTGCAACCACCCTCTTTGCGTTTCTTTTTTCACACTCAAAAGAATAGTAACCATCCCAGCAACCAATATCTAATACAGACTTACCTGTTAAGTCCTTGGGTAGTGGAAGAGTATCTAAAGAATTTTGTAATTCATAATTAGCCCCAGCAGTCATTACTCCGTTAATGGATATCCGATGATACCATTTGATCTTGTTCATTTCTTCTATCATATTTTCCATGAGAGCCCCCTCTCGGGATTGAACCGAGGACCACCTCATTACAAGTGAGGTGCTCTACCACTGAGCTAAAGGGGCGTTAAATTTCAAATAAAAAATTAATAACAATTCTTCTAGAATGGAAAGATGGACTACTACCCCCATGAATATTTGTCCCATTAAAGAATACTGCCGAACCCATTTGTGGTTTAATTCTTTTTACTTCTGTACTTTTATCAGCAGTTTTGTAAAACACTGTGTCACCATCTGATGTATTTACATAGTAGATAACAACGAGGTGAGGTTTTGATGAATCAATATGTGGTGTAAGACTAATTGACTGTTCCGATACTTTTGTTTGAAGCCCTATTCTTATTCTACTAAGTTTTTTATATTCAAAATTAAATTCTTTTTTAAAAAAAGGAATTGCGTTATTTATTAAATCATGGATTGGTTTTAAAGTTTTTTTAAGATCTTCATTCCAGATACTAGTTTCTCCTTCAAGATCAACCATATGAAAAAACCCATATCCATCACAATAAGTACTTTCATGAGATAATTCTTGATATGTCATATCATCTAAAAAAAACCAAGGAAAGCCCCTAGACCCAAGAGCTGTTAGTATATTTTCTTGCAATTTCAATGGTAGAACATTTTCTTTAAAAACAATTTTATTCATTGGTGCTCTCACTGGGACTTGAACCCAGAAACCTTTCGGTCAAGGGTTTTAAGCCCTCCGTGTTTGCCGATTTCACCATAAGAGCGTTCATTTCTTTTTGACCACTTTCTTTTTAACAACTTTCTTTACAACTCTTTCTTTCGGCATATCTGGTAGGGGCATCCACTTTCCCAATGATTCTGAGATGGCATCAATAATCCGCTCAATTTCATAATCCAAAACATTAACTGTTGTTTTCAAAATTGCTTTACCTTTTGGATCATCATCTTCTACTTGTAAAATTTCTGAAACAACTTCTGATAAATGAGCCATATGGCAATGCAGCAACTCATGAACAACTGTTGCACGAAAGTCTGTTGCGGTATCTTTTCTAAAATCTTTGTGAAGATACATTTTTGCCAGATGCTGACCGTGAACAACTTCTGTCTCACCAAGGGCATCAGGGCTGGATGGTTTAGTCTGCATAAGAATTGTCCAATGAGAAAGACCCATCATGTTTTTTAGCTTATTAACATAACGAACTACCCATGCATCCATAGGTGCAACGACTACACTAGGCTTTGTCATCAAAATCCCTTTCGCCTGGGTAAACTCTCCAGTCAAAATCGCCGTTGCTCCAAAATGGAATTTCTCCAAGAACCATTGCCATCTTACCAATCAACGGATCTTCTTTTGGAGCAAAAATATCAAGATCGTACATCCAGCTTGCGCAATACACTTCTTCAGAGAACGCCTCCATAACAACTGGCAGGGCTTCTTGGATAATATCCTTGAGCAACCTGTTTTCTGCTAAAAGATTATTTACCTTTATTTCTTTAACTTCTTCTCTAAAAATTGCATAGTTGAATTCATCATCATAAAAATAATTGTCACTCATCGGTATCCTCCTTATATTTGGTAATTACAGTATAACCTGTTAACGGACAAATTGTTTTGCTTTTTATAGAATCAATTTCTTTACGAACAACAACTCTTTGCACCCATCTATCGGTGCCGTCATATTTTGCCTGAAACGCTGTTCTCCCGTGAACAGTAATGTTGTTATCTAAAACCAACAAATCTCCAGCTTTTAAAAAAACAGTCTGCGTGTTTCGCTCAATAGCCTTGGTGAAAACATTCAAAGCCATTTGAGATTCCGTGGTTGTTCCAGTCATAACTGTTCTATCATATTTCATAATATATCTGTTGTTAATGTCTCTGCTGATTATTGGCATTACAACAGAGTGGTCTTGCTCTCCATTTAATCTAAAACTTTCATCAACAGATGTTTTAAACAAATTCTTTTTTAATATATTTAAAATGCCAATATGTATATCTTTCAACACATCTGACAACAATGCGTAAGTTGTCCCCGCTGTTTCATCACCACGCAAACACAATAGCAACAAGTGATCTGGTAAGTGGGGGTGGAAAGCTGCTTCTGTATGTAATTCTAAATTTACTTTAGAAGATGAAGATATCTGATGCTCTGCCTGTCTCCTAATTGGAAAAATGTTTTGGACAATCTGCCCACGCTGTTCTTGTAGATACCCAACTGGATGCCCAAAGCCCTTAGCGTACTCTAGCAACAAGGAGCTTGCCTTGTTTGTATTAAAACTCTCAAGGAGGTTTGATGGGGTTGGTGGGATATCACCAATATCTAGATTTCTAAATAAGATCATATCCCACCTCAGCCATAATTAAATACTTACTCGTTCTTCTTTTGGATTAAGAATTTCAAAATGTCCACGCTTTACTTTTTTAAAGTAACCACGATTGGCATTATAGAAA
>Ga0209596_1001917_pt1 | contig 17424 bp, 39 predicted proteins | sample M_130807_MF_Meta_FD_187314 | JGI IMG/M metagenome (GOLD analysis project Ga0209596, IMG submission 187314) | Freshwater microbial communities from Lake Montjoie, Canada to study carbon cycling - M_130807_MF_MetaG (SPAdes) (version 2) | ecosystem: Environmental > Aquatic > Freshwater > Lake...
TGCCTGGGTCTACAACGGTGGCGGCACACCCATAGACTTTACCAGTATACCCAATCAGTTTACAGGCACTGCAAACACCATAGTTCGTGGCAATGTGTCTCCTAGTTCAACTACCAATAGATTTGACTTTGGTATCAACAACACCAGCGGCGGTAATGTCACTGTTCGTTACGGTTGGATAGCAATCAGTTAATGGATCAACTATGATAATACAAGGCGTAACTCTTAAAGGCGTAACTGTAATTGATGGTGTTGTATCCAGTGGACTACAATTGTATCTTGATGCAGCCGTACCCGCAAGTTATGCGGGTTCAGGTACCACTTGGTATGATTTAAGTGGGCAAAACAATAATGTTGTGATGCAGAACTCGGGCAATATCTCATATACTAGTTCGGGCGGTGGATACTTTACTTTGTCTAGCAACGGCTATTTTAACAAAGCAACCACTACAGGTATTCCTATAGGCACTAGTGCTTATACTATGAGCGTATGGGTTCAGTGGCCCACAGGCACTTGGCCCACTTTTGGGGGCATGATTGGCATAGGCAATTCAATTATTATTAATCAAACCAATCAATTTAGAACCACTGGTACAAATGCTTTAATAAACTACTGGTACGGTAACGATCTAGCCGCAACCAGCACAGTCAGTCCTGCATCACAGTGGGTTAATATTGTAGCGCAATGGGACGGAACTACTAGAAAAATTTGGGTCAACGGCACACAAGTTGCATCAGCCGCTGCCAGTGGACTCAACGTACTATCAAGTCTACTACTAGTTGGTGCTACCAATGTTGGCGGCACTGAGACATTGAGGGGCAATATTGGACAAGCATTAATTTACAATCGTGCTTTATCATCAACAGAAATTAATAATAACTATACACTAATAAGAACTAGGTATGGTGTATAAAGATAAATAAACAAAAGGAAATAACATGGCAATAATAATAGAAAACGGAATAGATATAGGTCCAGGAATAACAATGGGTGGTACCGGTGGTGGCGGACCTCCCAACCCTGCTACAAACACCGGCGGTTTCAGTCTGGCAGTGATCTCTGGGTTGCCACAAAATCTATATCCTGCTGTTAGCTTATTCGATGGAACTTATAATGCCGAGTTTATAGTCAATCCAGCCAGTACCTATGGTACACCTGCAGGATTTACTTTTTTAAACAACTGGGACTGGACAGGGTTTGATCCAACTTATGTCAGTGTGACTACCACAACCAATACAAATGATACTGCCATTGCTCTCACTAACGCCAACAATGCTGTCTTGGGCTCATATGCAATTGCACCTGGTACCAAACGTATGTTCAGCGTCTACCACACCGCATGGTCGGGCGGTGCAGACAACGACGGTGTTGGTGTGGGCAGTGCTACCACTGACTATATAGGCTCTGGAAAATATTTAGGATTTGACAACCAGGCCATTAGCATATACGATGAAGGCAGTGTTTGGACCAACGGCGCCTCAATAGATTCTGGATATGCAATTTTTGAAACCAACGGTCAAATCATTGATGTGGCAGTGGACATGGTGAACTACAAGATGTGGTACAGAGTTGCCGGTGGTGCTTGGCAAGGTTAATAGTAAAGAATGAAACAAGATCCTCGCACAATAATAAACACAGACGAGGATCATACCTTCAACCCACCTGTCAGCAAAAAAATCATACCTAGGACACTTGACACATTTTCATTAATATGGAAAGCGGATAAAGTAGATACTAGAGATTACAAATATCAGGTAACACAAAAAACAGTTATTGATATTGTTGACTTAAGACCCTACTGTAGTACTATTGAAAATCAAGGTTCATTGGGTAGCTGTACTGGACAATCAATTGCAGGTGCAATAGAACTACTAAATAAACGCAATGGTAAACCAACTGATGTTAGTAGATTGTTCATATACTATTATGAACGACTAATGATGGGTACAGTTAACTATGATAGTGGTGCACATATACGTGATGGTATCAAGGCAACAAACAAGTATGGTGTTAGTTTAGAAACTTATTGGCCATATAACATTAATAAGTTTAGACAAGAGCCAATCAATGAGGCAAAGAGTGATGCACAAAAACGCAAAGTAACACGATACGAAAGAGTGGAAGACTTCAACGGATGTATTGACGCATTAACAAACGGCTATCCAGTTATAATTGGTTTCCATGTTTATCAAAGCTTTATGTCACCTACTGTTGCTAGAACAGGTAACATGCCTTATCCAAATAAAAAACGTGAAAAATTATTAGGCGGACATGCTGTATTACTTGTTGGATATGACAAAACTAAAAAAGTGTTTATTGTCAGAAACAGTTGGGGTACAGCTTGGGGTGACAAGGGTTATTTCTATATGCCATTTGACGTAATTAAACCCGATATGAGTAGCGATTATTGGATTATCAAAGCAGTTAACAACCCGTAAAAAAAGCCCCTAGGGGCTTTTTTTATTTCATCTTTTCTAGCATATAGTTTGTGAATTTGTTTTCACACATTGCTGGAATCTCAACATATGGATCCTCAAGAAAGAACGGACAACCATTCTTCCACTTACCGTGTTTCTTAAAGAATTTCAATTCTAGCAAATCTTTTTTATCTGCAGGATTAAATTCTCTACGAGGGTTAAACGAGCGACGGAATGTAGATAGATTTAGGTTCATAGTTTAAGGGCCTGAGCCCTGTTAATTAGAATGGAGCTTCTTCAACTGTCGCAAGAATATCTTCTGCGGACACTTTTGCTTTTTTAGCACGTGCTTTGATAGCATCAATGCTAGGCTTTGTTTTAGAAGCTTTTACTTTAACTTCACCTTTACTTGCCTCTTTAGTTTTATCCTCAAGAGTATCAGCAATAGTTGCCTGATCGCTTGCACTAGAAAACTCAGATAGTGTTGCAAGATATTTTAGTGCTTCTACTTTTGTCATTTCTGACGGCAACTCAACAAATTCCACACGACTGGCACCACCTTTAGTGAATTGCTTAATGCGACGGACCATGTCATCTGTGAAACGAACTTTAGCGTTACCATTGTGAATAGTAATACCAGCGACTTTGAAAGTTTGATTAGAATTAGCCATTATGTTTCCTTTAAAAAAAGCTAAGTTTAAAAAATGTACTGATATCACTCAGCACTGATATAATGATAACACAATAGCCATTTGTTGTCAACCATTGTGTTACCCATTATTATTTGCGAACAAGTTTTGGATGTGTACCCGGAATCAATTCGTAATCGTTCCGATCTCCCCAGCTTTCCATAATGTTTGTCATCTTATGTCCGGGGATTGTCTTAGGATCCGATGTTGCCTCAACTACACTCATTAGGGCTTTGACACCCGCAGAGACACTGGTTCTTGGAATTTCTTGTGTTTTATGCAAAGCAAAACCATCAAGTACACCTTCAATCATACCTGCATAATACTCATCATTAGTTGTCATGTTATTTCCTTTAAGAAAGTTAAAAAAATTAAATTATACTACCAAACACATTTATTGTCAAGCCGGATTAGCTGATTCACTCATCAGTAACCTACCATACATTGACCTTGCCATTGCAATAGCTTGGAATGGATTGTCCGCATTGATATATGCCCGAGAAAATCCTGCTCCCGGTTCATCTTTATATTTTACCATTACCCAATAACTGTTCATTTTATTTCTCCAAAATATAGGGTTTGTCCCACTTGCCAATATTAACATCAACATAGTATGCCGTGTTAAAATAATCTATCATTGCGTTAGATTCGTCAAACCAATCGGCCGCTTTTAATGCTACAAAAGCCTCGGTTAAGAATTCCTTAGCAACACCATCATAGTGATCCTGAAACCAATATTGATTTACCTGATCGTAACTATTAGTGTTGGGTTTGAAACCACGAGCCACTTGATAGTGGTCATTGCCGCAGACCTTGTTGCTATTGCCAATAAAGTCAATAGCACCCGATTTGAGGGTCAACGCAATAGTCATATGATTACGAACTGACAAAGAGCCTTTGACCTTGTACTTAGCCAAAATTGGCTTGAGTGCCTTAGCAATTTTTTGTTTGCGTTCCTGATTCATGTAAGCCATTTGTTAGTCCTTTTCTTTACTGTTTAAGATTCTATTATAGCACCAAATCCATTTATTGTCAAATTTAGGAGTTGACGGTTTTGAATGGGCTATAGACTTCCCGAGCCTGTAAGGAATCGGATACATCATAGATCCAAGTTACTGGCACTTCTAAGACAGCGGAGATAGTTGCAGGGTGTGTACCTTTCTCCAACATTTCCATGATATCAATTTCTAAATCACTCATTTTGTTTTTCCTACTTTAAACAATCCACCTAAAATAACTACAGCTAACCAGGACTCTAATGAGTACTTAATAGCTAATACCGGGAACAACACATTCAATGACCAAATAGTCAATAACGGGCCGATTGCAACGAGAGCAATGACAATCACAATTCCAACAAAATAACTCATAACACCTCCAACATGCTAGCGGGCACTCTCCAACTACGGAACTGACCCGGTTGATCTACAATAATAAATTTACGATTGATTTTCTTTACAACGCCGGAGATTGTGCCACGTGTTGAACTAGTGAATTTAACATTGGAACCGATCGTCAATACCGATTTGTTTCGTACCACTAGTTGGGCACGTGCAAAACGAATTGCATCACCAATGCTGTTCAATTCTTCATTAGTGAAGTCACCTTGCATGATAGCTGTATTAACTTGTTTAATGTTCATAAGAACTCCTTTTGACTGAATAAGACTCTATTATAGCACCAAAACCATTTGTTGTCAAATTTCTGTGCGGTTTGGATGCTTAGGTTTACGGATATATTCACCCTTTTTAGATGATACAACCTTGGGTTTGAACGGAGTGTTGCTAGAAAACAACACTTTGTGTGCCCGATGTTTGGGCTGTTCAATAGTAAAAGATAAGATTTTTCGTTTCATAACACGTATTATAGCATAGGAAACGTATTTATGTCAACTTTTGGCAGTTGTGTCCTGGTTCAAGCACCCAAATACAACGACAGGGATAGTGCCAAAAGGTGGAGGTAATAGTACAGTAATAGCAAACCAAGGATTTATTCCAGCATCATTACAACGCCTAATGGTGGTTGCAATCCATAACCAACATGATAGTACGCTACCTACACATAATATTGCTAATGAAATAATCCATCCAAGTAATCCTATTACAACAATGGTGAAGGGTAAGCTTAGTACAAATATCATAAAAGCCAATGAACTAGTAAGACCTAGTAGGGCCCAACTAATTAAGTATACACCCCAATATTCACTACGAGTACTAGTACCAGTAAAGGCAAAGTATTTTTTATATTGTTCTATTTTAGACAGCATCTTCTTTTTTCCAAGGTGTAAAAAAGTTTTTCATTTTTGTTTCTTCGTCCCATGAAATACAATAGTCATTATCTTTATCACATAAAGCCAATGCTTCTTCTTTAGTGACAACACGATGGCTTACAATTTGTTCACCAAGAAATTCTTGGCTAAATTCTTTTGCCTCTTGCATTGTAACAGTGTCCAATGCCCATTCACTTTTATCATTATCGTAATCGTCATTACCAATAGGCACTTCAACCATATAACGCATTCGTAATGTACTTATTGCTTCTACAAGCACCCATTGTGTTTCTTTCATGTAATCATCCTTATTAATCCTACACTATCAATTGTTACAAGTAGCAAGTAGTTAGCCAGCATCCCAAAAGATTTCCTAGTAAAACTAGCCCAAGCATAGAGACCACAGCCGATGATCCAAATAGGGTACAAAGTAAGTAAAGGCGGATTGGGGACTGTGAGAGCCATGGTAATCGAACAGCCAATTGAAATGCCCCAAGCAAGCAACTCAATGACAAACCTAAAAGGATGAGTACGGTAATCATCTTTGATCCAATTAAAAATTCCATAAAAAATATCGTTCATGTATCTATTATAGCACGGTGAACGCTATCATACAAGACATTTTGGTCACTGGGTGCAAGTTCGTTCTCTATATATTTTACCATCAGAGGTTTGTACTTCTTTCCAATCTGTACAAGTAATATTACCCGGTACAGATTGTTGTTGAATAACTACCGGCTGTTGTTGTACGATAACTTGTTGGCGACCCAATTCGTATCCTATTGCTCCTACAACTACCGGGGCTACCCACCAGCCTGCTCCGGGACTACGATAGTATCCATGACCTGGATGACGAAATCCATTACCATGATAATGTTGTGCCATTGCTGTCCCAGTCACTGCTAAAAGTGATAATGCTACTAGAATCTTTTTCATAACTATCTCCTATACATATATAACGTATTAGGCAAGTGTTCCGTTGACTTTATGTTTGTCCACTACTTCCTGCAAAATACTCTCTATCATCTTATTTAGTGTAATATCACGTTTATGTGCTTCCATAGCCAACTGATATATTTCATGTTCATCTAAATCTAATTCAATTTCAACTCTGTTATCTTTAGTCATTTCTTTTCTCCCTGTTGTTTAAGTAATGGTTCAATATTATTCTCATAAATTTGAAGCATGGTGTTATACAATCCTATACGTTCTTCTGGCGTCATCCCTGCACACCATGATGGACTATTTGGATCTTTATTTAAATCATAATCCTGTCTATATGAATAACACATATCGGTGATAATTTCTTCTTTACTTTTCATATTCTTCTATTCTATATTGACTGAAGGGGTAATTTTCATGTAACCATTCAATCATGCCTTCTTCATAAGGAAGAAAGACTGTACGATCTTTGTTAGTTATATAAAGTATCATTTGATTTTAACATTCATTTTTTTCAAAATAGTTTCTTCATAGGTGCCACCACCCTGTTTATACACATTGTTAACTTCTTTAGCACATTCACGTACAACTAATTCATAAAACTTTTCTAGTTCTTTATCATACGGTCCAGCCCAATCAATCTTGCCTGCACCCGGTCCCCATGATTCATTGGCCCAAGTAACAAAGCCAGCTTCTTTAACAAGGTCTTTAATCTTTTTATTCATTAATCAGTCTCTCTAGTAATTTACTTATGCTGTAAACCAATCTGCATCATCTTTCAATTCAATAGATTCGTCACCGTCATATTCGTTTATTCTGAACATTGCACCTTCAGGTATCCATGCTACTTTCAATTCCCACATACCACCTTCGTATATGTTAGGATACTTTAGTGTAACATATGTTTTCAACTCATCGAATTTTTCTTCCTCTACTAACTGAACGATAGCAGGGTCAAATAATAATTCAGGATGATTGGTATTCCATGTATACCATCCTGATCCATAATCAGGGCTATACAATACAGCAACTTTTCCATCTCTAACTAATTTGTTCATATTATCTCCAAGCGTTAACTAAACCAATTAAACAAGTAACTATTGCTACCACATTCACTACCAATTGCGGGTTATTCTTTACACGTATGGTCCATGTCAAAAACATAATTGTACCCAATGTAAATGCTACAATATTGTAGGGATAAACACTAGGTCCAATAGAGTTACAGATATGGCCAACAATAATGAATACTGCTCCAATCCATTGTAGGATATCGTTTAATTTCATTCTACTCCAAAATGTATCTTTGTATTCCAAATAGCATCACTAAGACGCAACTTAGAATCACTAGCATCAGTCATAATTGTTACACATTCCTTGACAATTAATTCGGCAAACTTTTCAATAGCCTGTTTATCATAGTCATCCATTTCATCCCAGCATCCTTGTGCGGTTAGTCCTGAATGATACATCAAATCTTCAATTCTTTTGTTCATTATTTTACTCCAAATGTGTTAAGTGCTGGTTGCAATGTGTTAATTAATTCTGTTTCACGGGCATGTGCTGGGCGCTTACCACGCACAACTTCTAATGTCCCGAATACAAAACGCTCGGCTCCTCGCTCACGTAAGGCACGTGACAGACCCCAATTTTTGTTTTCTGTCAAGGCACGTTGCATGTGTTTTTGCATACGACGGCGTAGTGTACGGAAAACGTTGCCTTTGAATGACAAAGCAGTCAAACCAACATAGTACTCAAGTGTTACTGTATCACGGATATAGTATATCACTTGATTGCGATCTGTTCTACGTTTACGGGTGATTTTCGAGTTCATGTTAGTATTGTACATGAAAACCCATTTATTGTCAAATATTGGCAAAAACCGCTAGAAGTCTATCAGAGTGTATACCTGAGTATTCTAGCGATTTTGAAGCCCCTGAGGGGTATAAATGAGTACTTTTGTTTGTAAAAAATGTAATACTTAAGTATTAGTGAATTACTTGACCTACGCTAGTATTAAGCCAAGTCTTAATTTCTTTGCGTAATTCTTTTTCAGTATAACCCATTTCACCTAAACGGGATATTAATGAAATGAATAATCCATGACTAGCAATACCATATATATAAGTATCATCATCATTATCAAGTTCAAATTTATCTAATTGTTCCAATAATACGTCATTAATAAATTCCGATGCAATAATGGCACTATGTTCAAATTGCCACATTTCCGGATCTTCATCTTCTACTTCTTTAACTATTAATAGATTCTCTTTGCTCATTATTATTCTCCGAGTTATCTGTATTTACTATCGGTGTATATTCATAATTAATTGTTTCTATATTCTCTCTAAAAACAATAGCTCCATTACGTAAATGAAATCTCCTAGCCATATTAGTTTTAGGACTTAATGTCACAAATCTATTCACACTAGGATATTGTTCCTGAATACCCTTAACTGCTCTATATAATAATTCAGCACCTTTTCCGGCTTTATAACTCCATATTGTATAGAATACAGCAGTAGTTGGTACTTGTGTAGTATTATCTAAATCTTTTACATTTTCTGGAATAAAATCATGGAAACTAACACATACCATAGCATCCGGATTATCTTCTGATTCGTCAGTTAATGCGGCAACTAATCGTCCATTACTAACTCTAAAATCAGTACTGATTTCAGGTCTTACTGGATCATCTTTAATAAATTCTAATAGTTTGTGTGTAATGTCTTTAATGAAGTGTAGCATTTTAGCCTCGGAGTAGTATTATTCGTATTTAGCATAAATTTAAAATATGCTATTATTTAGCGACATTTTTTAACTACTAAATATTGTCATGGAAAATGTTATTGAATGGAATGTTGGGTTAAATGATTTTAAGAAATGTACCTTAGAATTAGGGGAAGTTTACCATAAATTTACCACAGAATTATTAGATGTTCCATTTGAAAATAATCGTAATATTACTGACATATTTAATGACCATTTATCAAATAGACAAACCAAATATGTAGAAGTATTATATAGTGGTGGTTTAGATAGTGAATTAGTATTGTTATCCTGTATAAAAAACAGTATACCGGTAATAGCAATAACATTAGTTATTAAAATAGAAGGGTTAATCATTAATACCCATGATTTGTATTATGCTGAGAAATTTTGCAGGGAACATAGTATAACTCATAAACTTGTTGAATTAGACGGGGATAGTTTTTATCAGTCTGGTAAATATTTAAATTACTTGACTCCTTATTATATCATAGAACCTCATGTTGCTACACATTTTTGGTTAATTGAACAATGTAGTTATTTCCCAATATTAGGCGGGGATTGGCCGTGGGCACAAGCCAATAAAGAAAATAAAGTATTATCACCCAGTAGACTAGAGTTTTCTAGTTATGAACGGTTTATGAAAGATAAAGGTATACATGGAATTGGTAATATGGTTGGATATAGTTTAGAATCTACTTGTAAATTAATACAAATACATTTGGATAATCATCTATCCGGTGACTCTGTATCTAATATTAAATCCCGTATGTATCAAACCATGTACCCTGAATTAGAATCTAGATTAAGAAGTTATGGTTGGGAACACCATAACACTAATTCATTTAAACTACTAAACTATAAAAAAGAGTTAATTAACCAGTTAAAACATACTATCCCACATATTAAATGGAATAACACCATTAAAACATTATTAAATACACAAGCTAATGAAAATGACAAATTCAACTAAATTTGATACGCATGAATCCTTTTATCATGGTCTTATTAAAAGCAAACTATGGTTATGTGAGGAACTAGAAACAGCTATATACCGTGAATGTATTAGTAAACCGTCATTGCATATTCTAGGGTGTTGGGATAATCTATTAGCATTTATGCTACTTACACGTAAGCCTACATTCTATTATGAAGTGCATGGTTATGATATAAATCCAGAAGCAATATCTAATGCTAATAAAGTATGTGACATGTGGAAATATGAATCTCCTAAAGTTTATAATCATGTACAGGATGTTAATAACTATGATTACAGTACATGTATAAACAGTATCTTTATCAATTGTAGTATAGACCAAATGGACAATAATAACTGGTATAATTCAGTACCAAAAGGAAGATTAGTATGTATCCAGACTACTAATATGAAAGATACTGAATTTCCTTGGTATATTAAACAAACAACCAATAGTTTAGATGAATTAGTTGAACGATTTAAACTGAGTAATGTGTTATATTCCGGAGTCAAAAACATACAATATGAGACCAATGGCTATAAACGCTATATGATTATAGGAACCAAATGATTATAAAAGAATAAATACATATATGGATGATTATAAGTATTTTTCACAATTATGCGAAAGCATAGTTTCAGAAGCCAGTACAACTATGGCTCAATTTAATGGGCCGGGCGCACAGGAAATATTAAAACAACTACATTCTAAAGAAGCTTTTGGACATGATGTTGAACCTGAGCCTGCAGTCAGACCTAAATGGACTGACCTCAAAGATAGACCGGGCACATGGCTATTAATAGCCGGTAATAAAGGATTTGGTGCAGTAAGATTTATGGCATCAGGACGATATGGTAGAAGAGTATCAAGCCAAGGCTCATATCAAATATTTGCTAGTAATGGTAAACCTGATCCTGATGAGGGCAATATGGTATATTCTTCTTTTGCAGACAATGTTACCGACGCTAATAGTTCATTAAAAGGTATTGTAGGTGATGCTAAGAAATTTTACTTTGTAGATAGTGAATACTCTAAACAATTAAATACCAAACGTGTCGCAAATAAACCAGATCCTGCAGGAATTACAACTGTATCTAAATTGGTTACTAGATTTAAACCGCTTTTTAAAAAAATATTAGTTGCTTCTAAAGCTGATATCAATGGTGTCATTTCTAATATGGCAAAAAATGATGCTCATCACAAAGTAGAAAAGAAACTTACACAGGTACAGGCAATTGATAGCTCAATTCAAGAATTAGACGATGGTACAATATCTGATTTACTTATTATGGCGGTTAACAATAGTGTTGTGTTGACTGCAAGATATTACTATCCGGATCTAACCGGTAATGTCACTAGTGGATATAGATACCGTGATCTTAGTTTATCATCTGATAAATCTGAAGGCGTTCAAAAAGTATTAGCAGATATAGCTAACGGAGATAGAGAAAAATTAAGTGCTGTTCTCGCATATCTAAAAAGGAGTTTAGTATAATGAGAGCAACAAACTTTTTAACTGAAGCAGATATCGGTACTAATATAATGAAAGACCCAAAGCTAGCAAAAATGTTAGCTATAGCTGTTAGACATGATAGAACATTTCCGCGAAATGAAATAGCAGATATGGGTCCAAGACCCACTGTTGCCGATTATGTTCAATCATGGAGTAAATTAGTTAATAAAACACTAGCCAGTAATAACTATGGTGATTTAAGTAAAGATGGAAAGTTTGACAATTGGTTATTAAAATTATATGTAAATCATGCGCTAGACTATGAAGATTTGAATGGTGAGGGTGGTGATGCATTGGGTGCTTGGCAAGCATTAAGTACTCGCGGTTTATTAAAGAAACCAGACCAAGATTTTAATAAGTTTCCTAGTTTACGTGCATTGCAAAAAGCAATGGAAAGAGATGAGTATCGTACTACTCTCCGAAGAATTAAAGATGCTGAAGAATTAGAGAAACATAAACGCACTAGAAAAGAAATAGTATTAATAGACAATGATAGATTTCATGTTATCATGCCATTAAACTATGGTGCTTGTTATACATTTAATAATCAAACTGGACACATGAGTAATTTCTGTACAGGTGGTTCTAGTGGGCATAATTGGTTTAATAATTACGCTCCTGATGGTCCTATCGTAAGTATTGTTGATAAACAAAATATTAATAATAAAAATGGTAAGTGGCAATTACATGCACCTACTAGTCAATTAGTTAATAGTACACAGGATCAAAGATATAATAGAGTTGGTGCTGATGCTGAGTTTGCTAAAAGATTTCCTGGCTTGATGAAAGAAATTGTTAGAGCGATACTTACAAAAGCAAATGAAGTAAAAGAAGGTAGTAAAAAAATTAGTCCACCGGAAGGATATGATGTTAGGGACGCTGCCAAACAAATAGTAGCTAAATTCCCTCAAAGTTACAAATCAACTCCGGGAGCGCCAGGAAAAAATCTACCACCTGATAATACTGAGTATGTAACTGTTGTAGATCAGCCAGCTGAACCAGAACCAACACAAGCAACTCGCCCATTTGCTGAACCTGAAGGTCCAAACATAAGTGATTGGAGAATCTATAATGCAGGACGACAAGTTGCTACAGCAGTAAATAAAACACAACAACAAGCCATGCAAGAACTAGAAAAATATGCTGTAAAGAATAGAATACCTAGAGGTCGTATGTATTTACAAGATTATTCTAACAATCAAATAGTCAGATGATAGCCAAAAAAATAGACCCCGAAGGGTCTATTTTCACATTGTAGGTCCATTACCGTTCTTAAATCCTACAGTACCACCCTCTGCTTCAATACGTTTTATAACATCTTCAAACAGTATGGGTCTATAGTCTGTATGTTCCACACATACACAATGATAACGAACATCAATATAATATCTACTACCACGTTGGTGAAACTCATGTAATGTTTCAACTTCTTTCCTTACACGATTAGCATGTAGGTGACCATGAATGTTAACACCAAAACGTCCTAACGATTCTTCATGTATTGGTATATGGCTTAGTATCATACCATTCATAACATGATAGGCACGTAATTCTCTAAAGTATTGTCTGTATTCATCATCACGGAAGATATCATGATTGCCACGAATCAATACTTTATCACCGTTTAAGCGGCCTACGGTAGATAATGCTTTGCGATTAATAACTACATCTCCCAAAAAATAGCACTTGTCTTTAGGGCCTACCACTTCATTGTATCGTCGGACCAATTCTTCATCCATTTCATCTGGATCAGTCCATGGCCTTAATTTCGTAATACCGTCATTACGGGTAAATTTACAAACGCCGGCGTGCCCAAAATGTGGGTCAGAATAAAGAAAAACTTTTGGCATAAAACATCTCCTAAATGATAAATAGATAAACAAGGACAATATATGATTGACGCTTATGTTTACAAGATAACTAACAAAATTACTAGCGAATTTTACTACGGGTACCGCTATAAAAACCAAACACTTGGAATTACTCCAGAACATGACCTTTGGATAATATATTTTACATCTTCTACTCGTATAAAGAAAGATATAAAACAGTACGGAAAAGAGGCATTTATAATAGAGATTATATATAGAAATATAGATTCTTTCAAGTGCTGGCAACAAGAACAAATTACAATTAAACAAGAATGGGGGAACCCGTTGTTATTAAATGGCAAATATCATGACCCTAATTCAAACGTAGAATTATTTCGTAGAGTTAATATATTAACTGAAAAAACAAGAAATAAAATGTCCATAGCAGGAAAAGGTCGTCCTAAATCAGAAGAACACAAAAAAAATATTGCTATATCAAATACCGGCAAAATTGGATCAGATCAAAAAAGAGCAAAACTATCTGCTTACCGAAAAGGCAAGACAACTAACAAAGGAATGTCGCCCCCTAAATACACATGCCAACATTGCGGATCTATAGTATCAAATGGCAATCTTAAAAGATGGCACGGAGACAAGTGTAAATCCGTTGATCCTGTCGGTCATATAATTAGAACAGCACAAGTTTCTTCTATTAATAAAAAATAAGTGGACCTATATTTTTTTTAAAAAATATCAATTATACTACTTACTTGGCATCCCCCGAGGGACTCGAACCCCCACGAACGGTTTTGGAGACCGACATGCTGCCATTACATCAGAGAGACATTTTGTTTATAAATTTTTTCTAATACGTTTGAGATACTCTCGTCCGACTAGTCCAGCTTCAATTTCTTCTAATGCAGTTACCATTGGTCCTGCTTTAGTAGTAAGTAGTGAACGATGTCCACGTTTTAATTCTCTTACACGCTGTGAGGCAATAAGAACTAAATCAAAACGATTACCGACCATGTTAGCGGCTTCTTCACTTGTATATCTTGCTCTGCTTTGTGACATATTTACCTTTATTTTTTAATACCATAAAAATACAAATCTTGGTGAGCCATGCCCACTTCAAATTTGTATGTACTAAACATATTATCTATGTCTAATTCGTTTCTGAAATCTTCTTCAGTTAAATTTCTATAATAGTCCCAACCCTTATCTGTAGTAAGTGGACTATCTTGTGGAGTAGTGCGAGTAGTACCGTGTTCTGGTCTACCTGTTGTAGCACATGTCATAAACACTAACCCGTTTGGCTTGGTCATACGATACATGTTATTAAATGTTTCTACCCAGTAAGGATTGTGTTCAAAACATTCACAGCTACCTACGGTATCATATGTACTGTCGGGATGGTCTAATGTTTGACCTTCACATACTAAGTCAACATCATTGCCAGGGCCAACATCAATTCCTAAGTAATCACAATGATTAAAAAAGATTCTTATTGAACCGTTAATGTTAAGACTACCCACTTCAAGTACTTTGCTATTAAAGAACTGAGTTGGATATAGTAGTTTAAGTTTTTGTATATAATCAAATTGTTGGGGATGTGCCATAATAATCTTTATCTTGTAATTTTTCTAATTAACTTATACCAGTAGTATTTGAAACCACGAAATATAGTAATATCAAAACTGATTATAGGAGTTACTTCTTTTGCAAAGTTACCATATGCACGATTCAATACATCTTCACTTTTACTCATACTTACTCCTTTGTTTGGTGGGTCGTGAGAGACTCGAACTCCCGACATTCTGCGTGTAAGGCAGACGCTCTACCAACTGCGCTAACGACCCGATAATTAACCACCTTGATTACTATCTTTAACTTCTGATTGACTAGCAATTTTTTCAAACGCTTCATCTTCATTCTGTTGATCCTCAATAGTTCTTGGATCTTTGCGAAAGATATTATCCCAGTTGTTATTAAACGTCTTTAAATCAACGCTATAAGGTCTAGGAAGACTACCTTTAGTCATTTATTATCCTTACGAGAAGAAGGTGTACGTAAATTGCTTTTTTCAATCTCCACAAAACTACGAATAAAAGCTCCACGTACATGTGCATCACGAATAAGTGTTGCCGCACGTTTAACTGCTTTGGGAAGTTTAACTGCCCTTGAATCATAACCTCTACATGTCATACTATTTCCTTTATAAAAAATGATTGGTCTCGGTAGCAGGAATCGAACCTACGCTCGAACGTCCCAAACGTTCAGTGATACCATTTCACCATACCGAGACAGACTTAACTTGGTATTATATGCGGTATGAATGGAACATTTCTAGGACCATATGTTTGTTCAAAAAGCTTTTTAGCTTCTTGTACATTAGGTGCAAAGACTTTTTCTTTCTTTTCACCTTGCGGTGTTCTTACTGTTGTTTCATACATTGGCATATAATTCTCCTAATTGGATGCGGGGGACGGATTCGCACCGCCGATCTTCAGGTTATGAGCCTGATGAGTTACTACTTCTCCACCCCGCGCTATCTTGGTGGAGGATACAGGGATCGAACCTGCGACCTACTGGTTGCAAACCAGTCGCTCTCCCAACTGAGCTAATCCCCCGAATACTTTTGGTGCCCTAGGTCGGACTCGAACCGACACATATTTCTACGCCAGAACCTAAATCTGGTGCGTCTACCAATTTCGCCACCAGGGCATTCATTTCAATACTTATTGTAACAGAAAACTATTTATCTGTCAATACCTGTTCACCCAAACTATAATTTACTAAACAGTAAAATTAAGCCTGATTATATATTGCTAAATCAGCATATTTTTTTAAACTACGTTCTATTAATTGATTGTGTTTTTCAATATCTAACCAACCTTGTATATATAATGTTTCTCTCAAAATATCTTCTTTTACACTGTGTATGCAAGAAGTTAAATTTAGTAAATATGCTATAGGTACTTTGGGTAATATTGGATTAATCCATTCTTTACCATTATAAATTTCTAATGAGTCACATTTACCGTTCAATACTACATGATAGCCAGCTGGCTCGTTTTTAATTGTATGATTGTATAAGTCAGATGTTTTGTCCTTATAATCAAAATGAGGCTTGACGACCATTTGTTGAAATTTATGAGTGAATATTATGATATTGACAATTGGTATTTGATCTAACAAACTTCTATAGTTTTGATAATTATTTTCTTTACCAACTACTTCATTGGTTTCCCAATATGGGTGATTGAGGTTTTCTCTTTTTCCTAATTTAAAACTTGTTTCAGTAACTTTAATATCTAATGGTACAAATAATAATTTCATTTACTATTTAGTAAGATTGGAGCGGGGTAAGAGAATCGAACTCTCCGCATCAGCTTGGAAGGCTGAGGTATTACCACTATACGAACCCCGCAAAAAAGCCCACAGTATTTAGTGGGCCCTTTGTATGTGTGTGAAAGTTTTATTTCCTATCAAAGGCCCAGAATAAAACTCCTAGAGCTACAAGACCTACAAGACCTTGACTACCTAATGCTGTCACAAACTTTAGAACATTACCTAAAATGTCTAAACCTATGAATGGCACTGCCGCTCCGAAAATGATTTGTAAGATTACGCCTACTGCTAATAACTTAACTCCCATGTCAACTACATGACCTAGAAATCCACCAGCAATATCGAATGCGTTATTCATTTTTTCCATGTTTTTGTTTCCTTTCACAAACTAATATTTACCTCTTTGTGAAGGCTTCAAAGCACATTCTCTTTACATTATTAGACTATTCTTATTACACAATAAGTCTATATATTTGGAGTAGGTGACAGGAGTCGAACCTGCATAGCACGGATTTGCAATCCGCTACCTAACCATTCGGTACACACCTACATAAAAGCATATTGAAACACACTAACTACCTTGGTATGTACTAAAGTTCAATGAACCGCTACGACCCTATCTTTAATGTGCTTCAATATGCTCTGCGTCCCCCGGCGGTAATTATAGTACAAAAAGATATGA
>Ga0209596_1001922_pt1 | contig 17413 bp, 22 predicted proteins | sample M_130807_MF_Meta_FD_187314 | JGI IMG/M metagenome (GOLD analysis project Ga0209596, IMG submission 187314) | Freshwater microbial communities from Lake Montjoie, Canada to study carbon cycling - M_130807_MF_MetaG (SPAdes) (version 2) | ecosystem: Environmental > Aquatic > Freshwater > Lake...
TCGAGAAAAGCTTGATCAAAGTATCCAGGAAAGACTGTTGAAAGCCTTTGCCGAAGTCTTTGACCAAGCTTACCCAAACTAGCATTAAACTTAATAAGAAATTTCTTTGTAAAATAATCAAACAAATTTTTAATTAAATTAATTCCGCCCCCTGATTTTACTTAATCTTATGCAGAATTTTAGTATATATTTTTGACAGGTTTGTCTTTATGAAATAAAGTCCAAGTTTCCAGTCAGTTTTCATGTAGCGTGTCTCTCAAGCCAATTAAGCATCGTTCCCTCATACTTAAGCCTTCCTAGGTGTAGCATTTCAATTGAAGGGTCAGTCCAAATTTCTCCATTAATTTCTTGCCAGTATCTACAGAAACCATAATCTTCTGATAAGAATCTATGCTTCTCTGGATCAACATAAGAGTTAAAGAAAGCGTAAGTCCATTCTTTCTCTTCACCTGTCAAACCACCAGTGTCATCAATATACTTAAGTTCAGAGTAAGCCTCAATCATTTTCTCAAACACTTCTCTTTTAATAAGCATAAAGCCAGTCCCGGCATCATAAACACTTATTGCGCCCTTATCAACCTTAACTTTATTGTTCTCTGCATCCTTTGCAGCATTAACTACAAATCTTAAAGAACTCTCAAGGAGTTTGCTATCCTCAATACCTTTCCTTGCATTGTCTCCAACTAGTTCCCAATTAATACTTTTAATAGGATAGGCAGCTGTCATTATTCCCTTGTCATGCCATAGAAGTTTAAGAATATCATCACCCTTAAATCCTAAATCGCAGTCAATAAACATTAAGTGAGTAAACTCTTTGTTTGCCAAAAACTTAGCAGCAATTTGATTTCTCGCTCTTGAGATGAGTGAATCACTCATTGTACAAATTGAAAATTTCATTCCAATTTCTTTAAATTGCATTACTGCTCTAATTAGTGACATAACTGTCGGTTCAGAAATAAGTTGATCGTAACATGGTAACGCAATCATTGGATACCATGAGTTAATCTGTTCTTGGTCTATTTCTATTGTTTGTTCTTTGAAAATTGTCATGCTCTAATTATACATAAAAAAAGAGCGTGATTTGCATCACGCCCCTTTTTATTTAATTTTTTTTTTGCTAATTAAGCGTTTGTCTTTGCCGGTGTCTTTACGGACTTCACATCTTTTGCTGTGACTTCTTTCTTGACAGAAGTGATAACTTCTTCCTTAATTGGGGACATGTAGTAAAGGCTACTTGTATTCTTATCGAAATGAATCTTAACAGTAAGTTCCAATTTCTTTGCTTGCGCACGAATTCTCTGTTGAAGTGAATTAAACTTCTTTCCTTCTTCTACATCTTCAATCATGTAGGTTTTTCCTGTTTTGCTTGATTCAATCAAAGAATCAATAATTTCCTGAAGTTCAGCCGAAGTACGACCCGAACGAGTAATTTGAGGGAAACTATCAACTGATTTAATATTGAGTGTCATTTTGCTATTCCTTATGTTTGTTTGGAGTTAAGGGCTTCTGCCCCTGTGACAAACACATTATCGGCATAACTTTGGCATCACAACCTCGCCCATAAAGTTTTTAAAATTCTTTATTGTCTTGTGAGTTTTCTTGATCAAACTCACCAACAATAGCTTCAAGTTTTTTAATCATGATTTTCATCATAGTATTTTCCATAATAAGATTCGAAATTGTCGCAGTTAATTCCTTGACAATTTCATCGTAAGAAGGATTTACATCTTCTCTTTTTACAGGCTTTCGAGCCATTTTTCACCACTTTCTGTAGATAGTATTTGTTTATCGTATCCAGGAACGAACTGGCCGATATCACTATTATATACCTTTACCGTTCCGTATTCTTCCATATCATCAACTTCTTCATATTGTTTAAAATCTGATCCAAGTATTTCAATATCTACTTCCATCTCTACCGACATATTTTCAATACAAATAAAAACTGATCCGGCTAATGCGTCAGCCAAATCCTTTGATCCAGAGTTAGGGTGATCAATCTTATTATTTCCAAACAATCTTAATTTAAGAAGTTCTTCCTCAACCAATAACTCATTCCAATAACCACGAAGTCTCGTATCGTAAATTGTAGTCATTAATGTATCGTAATCGGTTTTCTTAACGCTGTGGAAATCAGCATTAATACCCTGAGATCTAAGGCTTTGAATCATCTCAATAGATTGCCAACGGTCAAAAGTAACCTTTGCCACATCAAACTTCCTACATAATTCAATAATCATTTGCCTAACAGAAGCAAAATTAATTTCCGCTCCGGGAGCTGCTTCCCAAGAATGAACGAAATCTACATTTATAACAGGAAGATTCTCCACACCCATAGAAGTTTTAATTTCCTTAAACCCTGCACAATGACTCATACATAAAGCTGACCTGTCTCTTTTAAGTCCCAAGTCGATATGGATAAACCTTCTGTGCCCGTCTGTATTGTTAAACCAAGGTTTATAGATACCGTTTTCATCAACTGGGCTTTCTGCATGCATAAAAGCTTTTCTCACTAGATCTGGATCTCTAAAGTATGCGTCTTCCATTGCCGGAGGTTCACATTCAAATCTTGCCCTAGCCTCAATTGGATTTCTAATATATTCCGATTCTAATTGATGCCTCTTAATTGTAGGATTACATTCCCAAGTAGCAGCTTTTATTCTCCAAGTCTTAGGCTCTTCTCTTTCCGCAGAACCGAAGTATCTCTGCTGGATGAAGTCACCTTTATATCTAGGGAATGACAAAAGAATAACCTTACCGACTTCCGGGAAACGAGACATAACAGATAACTTACTCATGTTATAAATAGCAGAAGCAGAACCTTTTGATCTTAATTCCCCTCTTGTTTCCGCATCTGTTTTGAATGCTGAAATCTCATCCAAAATTACAGTTAATACTTCATAACCTTCCCAACCTTCACTCTCAGAGTGACCTGAAAAGCATCTTACTGGTCTGCTAAAGAAAAAGATTTCTGAAACTCTTGGTTCAAAACCTACCTGATTAAAGTATGGTGAACTTAAAAGCAAGTTCTTTAATGGCTCAAAGAAAACTCTTTGTGCTTGCTGAGCGTTAACAGCTAAGTTAAGAAGGTCAATATAGACACCTTTTGCTTTTCCGTAATAACCAAGTGGATCTTTTAGGCAATGAAGAATGTAAACTGTATAAGCCATCGATATTCTTGCGCAATGGTCTTTTCCGGAGCCTTTACCTAACATGCAGATAACTTCATTGTCTGTATATTTTTTATAATATTCTGACCCTTCGTGTTCCCCCATGAGCTTTTGCAAGGTATGCTCTTTAAGAATCTGGGTACTGTGCCTGACTATTTCTAATTGAATCGGGCTTAGGCTCGGCAATCCCAAATACTTTTTGTCAGTTACAAATACTTCAATAGATACAGGAGTTTCCTCTAGTTCATCTTGATTCAATAACTTATCAAAATCTTCATAGCGAAGATTCATTCCAAGATAATCACTCATTTATTTCTCCTTTAAGCAAGGTAAGGGGGCAAAAAGTCTTCTCTGCGTATGAACGAAAGGGGCTGCTTTGGGTTCTCTTATTATGACTCAACGACATCTGCATCTTCAATCACTTCCGCATCCTCTGCTACTTCAATGTCTTGCATTATTTCAAATGCAATTGCAAGTTCTCTTCTTACGGCATCCGCAATTTCTGGGTACTTGGAGATAACATCACGCAATACTCTGGATAAGATTTGGTTGACATTCTCCGCCTTCTGCATTCGTGCAATGTATTCACCATCAGAAGTATTGACACCGAGCAGCTTGTGAAGCTGAGCCTTCTTTGTAGCCAGTTCACCCGCAAGTTTAATAGCCTGAATTCTTGCCGGGACCATACCGTGATCGGTTGCAATACTAATCGTTTCCCAAGCCTCTTTGCTTAACTCATCAAATTCTTGTAAAGCCTTGACTGTATTGAACTGGACTCTTTCAAGAAAGTAAGGATCATCCTCTGCTTGCCTATTGAGTATCTTCTTGTATTCCTCAATATATGACTTAACATCATTTGTTTTGAGGGACATCAAGGATGCAATTTCATGCATTGAGTATCCCTTTATGTGGAGAAGACCTACATCTTCCACATCTTTTAATTTTTCAATTAAAGTTTTATCTTCAATTCTTTCGATATCTGACATAATCTTTCGTAGTACCCTTCTGCAGCAGAATCCCAGCTCATGGTCTGTTCATTTAGTACGGCATTATTAAATGTATAATCAGAAACTACATCGTAGTTATTATATACATATAACATTTTAGCACATAAATCATCAAATTTTGGCTTTGCCCAAGTACCGCAGTCACTATAAATTCCATTCATATTAATAGAGCTATCTTCAAACTCTAAAGGAACTGACAGCTCAGCATATTCTGTGCAGGCAGTTGCATTTGTGCAGATTGTTGGGATACCTTTTGCTATACCTTGATATGGCAACATTCCCCAACCCTCGCCACTTGTCGGATAAACAACGCAATCGGTTAAGTCATAGATATCACTTAACTCTTGGATTGAAACATCTTTATCAATCACATCTATTTGAGGGTGTTTTTCGATAGCCATAAGCTCACCAGATTTGATCCAGCGGGCATCAGGAGCGTCTATCGTCTTATAAAGAAGTCTTGTATTGTCATCGCCCGAAAATATCTTTATAAAAGCATCTACAGTCATCTGAGTGTTCTTGCGAGTTGATGGAGATCCGATGCAAAGGAATGTAAATTTATTATCTTTTAAAACTCTTTTTCTTGGAGTGAATAATTTATTAACTCCAAGTCTAAAATTAAAAACAGGAACTGTTACTCCGGATTCTTCAAAAACATTCTTTGCCCAAAGAGATGTTGTCCATATCTCATCCATTTGATTCATTCGAGAAACCCAATCACTTGGCAGTTTACTTGTTTCCCAATATGAAAAACCAATGTTGTATTTATTCGATACAGTATAGTCAAGAGGTAATCTATTATTTATGAATACATCTGCTTCAATGTTAATTGAAGCACTAGATTGATATTCAATACCGAGTAATGACAAGTCTTGAATGTCAGATGGTATAAGACATGTTCTTTCAATGTCCATTCCCTTCCCTACAAGACGACCATGAATCTCATCTTCGGCTACCTTGTAGCCTTCATTGCGCTTTTGAGCAACGCTTGTTCCATTCCAAATAATTTTCAAAGTTATTCTTCTGTCTCGAAAGCAAGCTCTCTGCCCCTTGCGTTTGCTGACTTTCTCAACTGAACTACAGAGTAGCCGTGAATTTTGGTGTATTGAACACGATAATTAAACCAGCCGGAAGTCCCAATCCAGAATCTTTCATCAGTATTTTTAGAAAGTTCAATTAACTCATCCGTTTCAAGCAGGAAACTCAATACGCCTAGCGGCATATAGAGGCTCATATCATAATTCTCATGCTTACCTAGTGCATACTCCGCAAGCAAATCTTGATATTGCTTGATAATTGTCCGAATAGGCTCTCCTACGAAGTGATCAATCTCTCCGTTTGCATTTCTAATTCTTGGACAGAACTCATCAACTGTTGTTATGGTTCCGAATGTTCTGCACACCATTGGTCTGTAACCATATATAGTGCAACCATTCTTGTAGAAAGCGCAATGTCTTTCTGTTTCTCCACCATCTTTCCAAGTTTCATCCGTCATGGCTTCTTTAAGGGAATCTATGATACCCAAAATCCATTCATCAGCGACTCTTTGCCCAGCGTTTTCTAATTTCAAGTAATACTCTTGATTAATCTTGAAAGCAATATTTGCACATTCAGTCATTGGTAATACCAATCCTATTTTGCAACAGTTGCCAGACCCCAAGCACTTATACTTGGTTTCATTTTGTTTTGCCTCAATTACACGCACTTGATTATAGAGCATGTCTAATTTGGCAAAAGTTAAAATATCCTTGCCTACTACATTTCTTTTCATTTTCCCATTCCTTTTCTTCTTGCCTTGGTTGTTTTTGCCTGATCCCGTCTACGCTTCTCAACTTCAAGTTGCATAGGGGATTTTGGCTTTCTTAAAGCTGTAGCGGATAAGTTTCTTCCCTTACCTCTAAACTTTAAAAGATCATATTTTTTACACCAGTTATATATAGCCTGGGAACTTACACTTATCCCATAACTTTGCTGAAGAACCTTAACGATGTCAGTCAGGTTCATGCGCTTCTTAACATAATGCTCGTAGAGCCATGTCCGGTCTTTGTACGGTTCGTCAGCCATTCTTCTTAACCTTCCAGTACCATAGAGAAATTCCAATTGCGTCAACAATATCGTCATCGTCAATTCCGTCTGTGTCTTTGCCAAATGCTACACCGACTATTTCCCTTACTCTATTCTTTCTTTCATTCTTCATTTTTATAAGCATAGAACCTTTAACTCCATTTTTGTCTAGAATTTCACCATCTTTTTTTGTAACATTTTTATAACCAATTGCTGGTTTCCACGATAATGGACTGACATCTTCAATCTTCTTGCATCTGTCTGAAATTATTCCCCAAGTAAATCCGATAATATAAGATATGATCCTGCTTGTCTGAAAATTTTGGATATAAACAGATTGTTCAATAACAGCAACATCAGGAGAGTGCTTCTCTACAACTTCTAATAATTCTTTTTTAATCTTATTAAACTTCTCTGACTGCTGCTTTTCTTTGGAAAGATCAATCTTGCCAGTAGCAATGAGTTCTTTATCCCAAGACAAAATAGCCCAAGCAAGAGAGTGCGAAGCAGGATCTATTGCAAGGACTTTATTCCACTTTTCTTTCTGTACGATATCTTTAAGACTCACTTAGATATTATATCTCTTTTCTAAGCTTTTCTTCGTCATATCCCCAAGAAATAAGTCTTTTTATGAATCTTTCACCTTTGCATTGTTCACAAATATTTTCTTTATTATAAGTCGACAGTACTGTTGTGCAGTTTTTTGTCTTACAAACTCTTTTCTTGTGTTTGTTTTCTTTAGTTTCATAATATTTTTCTAATAATTTTTTATTAGTTATTAATCTTCTGCATTCAACACTACAGTATAAAGCGTTATAAACTTTTGCAACAAATACATTATTACATTTATCGTTTACACAAATTCTTGGCTCTTCTCTAAACATCCCCTGACCAGCATTTATCAGCCAAATCACACTGAGCACACTTTGCAGATGTCCTCTTGTATGGCTGCTTAGGCATATTACCTTCTAAGAAGTTGGTATATATACCATTATATTTTTTAAATAGTTTGTCTATAAACTCATCATCTCTTTCAATGAAGATGGGGAGGATTTCTTGGTTGTTCTTATTTTCATAAATAACATAACCGCTTGGTAAATCCAAACATCTCATGTAGATTTGAGCTTGTCTATAGTGATCATCTTTGGGCTTATTATACATTTGTCTGTAATTAAAGCCTTCCATACTGATTGATTTTAACTCAATAAGTTTATGACCGTACCAGTCAATTATACCATCAGCAGTGCCCTCAATTGGAGGATCAGAATGTTTAACCGGGATTTCTTCGGCAACAAGGATACCCATCTCTCTCAAATAACTATAAAGTCTTTCATGAACTGCATGACCATTATCAAAAATACGATATGTCTGTGGTCTGAAAGAGGTTGTTACCTCTTGACCTTCAAACAGGTAATGCCAGTATCTAGCGCACTGATTTGTGTAACTAGGGTGGAATCCACCTACTTTTTTCATCGCAGGTGCATTTCTTTTTTCAAGGTTATCATCAATAGCAGTCAGCAGTTCTGCTGTAACTTGCTCGTCTGATTTAAGTATCTTCTCCACCTTGGGAGCCTTTAATTTATTTAGTGATTTCAATTATAAGTTCCTTTGCCCGAAATTTTAAGGGCGTTGATGTTCTCCGTCAATGCTTCATACATTGTTTTCCAAACATCGTTTACAAGTTTATCTTGCTCATTCATTATATTAGACCGTCTCTTGAATCCTTGAGATTTAACAATCATTTGTGTTCTATAAGCTGCCAATATGTTTGCATACTTTATCGCTTGCATTCCAACATAATGATCTGGATTGTCAATAATATCTTGAACAATCCTCATACACTCAACAAATTCCTTAGCCTTGTCCCCCATCTGAGAGGCAAGCCATTCTTCATTAACTACAATATCCATTTCTTAATTTCCTTTCCGATCCACTCTGCTACTGGTGATGCAATAGCATTCCCGCACATTTTGTATCTGTTTGTATCAGCAACAATCTTGTCGTCTGATGTGTATTTAGTATGGTCATCAGGGAACCCCATTAACCTTTCACACTCTAGTGGAGTCAATCTCCTGAGTATTAATTCTGGAGTGCAGACACCATGCTGTGATATTGTATCAAGCGTATATGATGGATCACCAACATCTCCAAAACCTTTTCCTTGAGGACCGGATGTATCCGCTCTCCCAATAATTGTGCCCTGAATGGGGATAGCAACTTGTTCACCAATAAGAGGAACTTGACCACCACCTGTGCCCATTCTATGTTTTAGCGTAGGAACGATACCGTCATCATAAATACGAACATCATCAACTCTAGTACCATCAACAATAATAACAGTGGATCTGCTTTCTCCTGAGTTGTCGAATGCGTTAAGCGTTGGACTAACTTTCTCACTACGCCAGACTTCTGCTGGTAAGTTTCCTTCCGCATCTCTTGCTCCTGACCTCACCACTTTTACATAAGGCTCTAGAATAAAATTCATATCAGGGCGCTTATGATCTGACGCTGATAGACTCACTCCTCCTTGTTCGTATTTACTGAATCCAGTTTTTCCGTACCAGATAGGTTCACTAACGCTTGCCTCAACGGCTCTGGAAGCCTGTTTCCTTTTCTTTCGGCTCTTCTTAATATCCCCCCTGCTGTCTTCGGGGACAGATAAAATTTTTCCATTACTTCGTTCAAGGGCTGTAGAATCCCAACTAGCGATGACGAATATTCGTCTTCTGCGCTGGGGGACTCCGAACCACTGTGCATCCAAGATGTTCCACTCAATTCCCAGTGCCCCGATGTTTGCCATTTGGTCAAGGACTTCCCCAAAGTCTTTTCCATTATTGCTTGTGAGGGCACCTGGTACATTTTCCCAGATTGCCCATTTTGGATATTGATTATTGGTTGCATTGCGCATCTCCTTTATTATTCTAATTGCTTCAAAAAATAGACCTGAACGATTACCTTCAAGTCCTGAACGCTTACCTGCTACAGATAAGTCTTGGCATGGTGAACCAAATGAAATTAAATCCACTGGTATCAAGTCTGCTCCATTGACATCTCTTACATCTTCAAACTTCGGCACATCCGGCCAATGCTTCTTCAATACGCTTTGGCAATGCTTATCCCATTCAACTTGGAACTTGCACTCCCATCCTGCTGAGTCAAATCCTAAATCAAATCCACCTACTCCTGCGAATAGACTTCCGTAAGTTAACTGTCCCATTTTTTTCCTGACATTAGTTTTGGTTCTTTATGACAGATTCCACATTTACCGAAATGTCCATTTCCGTAGTGCGTCTTCCACTCACGACAGCATAGCACCACAACTTCCATTCCGTATTGTTGCTCAAGTTTTTTTCTTCCGTCATTCGATGTCATAATAGAACCTGTTGTCATCAGATGTTTTCCACTTATTCGCATCTTCAACATCCCATTTTCTAGTATTAACAAATCTCTCAATCAGAGTCCCCGTCTTCGTTGTAAAAGATGGATCAAATAATCTAACCCTGTTGTTTGGCTGTATAGCATAGTTTCCGTCATCTCTGAGTATGACATGACCACATTTGTGTTGACCGGGATTTATACTAAACCCAAGATTTATGATGTTGTCATCTGGCGTATGCCAATCAAGTGTGAATAGATATTTACCGTTTACAAATTCTCCAGAACGAGCAACATAAGTCATTCTCATATTTCTCATTGCTTGAAATTCAGTAACGGCTACATGAGGGCTAAAGGAGTTCCAAAGAACAAGATCGTGAATGTCAGCTTCAGGCACACCTGGTCTTTCACAGAAGGCGTTTATAGGCATCCTCCACCAAACCCCGCCATCTTCCATTAAAAAGTGAAATAGGGGGCTTCTTCCTTGCATAGTTGCTACTCCAAAAATCATGCAAGGGTAGTATTTATCATGAGAATCCAGTTGATCTCTCAAGAAGTTACCCCTAACATAGCATTCAATTATTGGCACATTGGCATTAAGTTCTGGCATTTTGTTTATACAACTTTCTTTTGTCCATAGCCTGAAATTGCGCTACGCAGTTCGGCAAGTTCCTTCTTGAGAACTTGGTTTTGTTCTTCAAGACCATGGCAATGGTCAATCCAAAATTTTATAACTCTACGCTGCTCAATTGATTTTTGCTCAATGGGTAGATCTGGCATTTCGCCAGTGATATTGTCACTCATAATTACTATCCTGAATCAACTCTTTAAAAACATGCCATTCGATAATGGCAACTTTGACATCAGAGTCTTCACCCAATACTACGGATATACATGGGTATTTATGATTAGATTTCCAAGCATCTTTTCTCATCTTCATCCATGCAAGACGGGTCAGTGTGAAAGATGCTCCGTTATGTTTGTAATCTAGAAGGAATTCGTGAAACTCAGCATCTCCTTTGCGGAAACCCCTGCCGGAGTTCTTAACAGGCTTTGCATGATCTCTTTTGATTTCATCTTTCTCTGTTCTTTTCATATTTCAACTTTCTATAGTTATTTTTTTCTTTTTGCTAAAAGCGCTTCAAAGTTTTTTATTTTAGTTTCACCCATGTAGGACCAAGCAAAACCTTCGTCAATCAGTGTTTGATTAATTGATACTGGATTTTCATCTAGAAATACCCAACCCAATATGCGACCATACTTTTCGGTACTATCCGGCTTCTCTGTTCTTATCACAACTGTTTTAGCAGCCTCAATAGCATGCTTCAGCTTGTTCTTGACCTCAAGACCCAAAGCCTTTTCATACTTGTCTGTTGTGCGGGATTCTGGTGTATCAATGCCCGCCAAACGGACTCTTTGGGTGAATGAAATATCAAACCCCAAATCAATATCAACATCAATGGTATCCCCATCAACAATTTTTAAAACTTTTTTTACTCTATACTCGTACATATTCACTCCCAGAAATAATCGTGATCATGTGCCTCTTCAATTGCCTTTATAACAGCCAAGAAAGCAACAGTAACCAAGCCCATCATAGCTGAGGTAGCTAGAAAGCCAATAATTGGTATCTTTTTAATCACACCAATATTTTAGCATTTATCTCTGCCAATTGCTTGTCCGTTAAGACAATCTTTGAGATACCATTCCACTTTTCTTCGCCATAGAAATACCAAGCACCTCGGCGTTCAATGACATTCATCTCTATTGCAATATCCAGCAGCTCCCTGAACTCATCAATATTGGCTTCTTGAGGGATCACATAGTAATCACCTTTAGTACCAATACTTGCCCTCTGCTTTGTCTTTTCGATTGTCCAAGCAACCTTTTGGGAGATAATCATATTACGGTCATCTCTTTCCATTTCTTTTGATGATTGAGACAAGAACAACTTAACAATATTGTGCATATTGTGATAAACAGAGTTACCAATCTTTGCTTTGGTAATCGCATACATTCCGCTCAAGTCCATCGTCTGATGGGCGATGAAGATCATTAAATTCTTTTCTTTGTGAAGGTAATTGACCAACTGCTGGAGAAGAGCGCCCTGCGACCTTGCAAGAAGCCCAGCCTTTGATCCTTCTGGCTTGTCATAAGCTTCTTGTCTAATAATGTTTGATAGAGAGTCAAATAGGAATACATGTTTCTCCTCGTCATGATTTAGATAGGGGTGTAGGTTCCTAAGAATATCCTCTACGACAGTTGATTGAATAACAACAATATCGCTAATGTCTATCCCGCATTTAGCGGCATACTCCTCGTTGAAAGAATATTCTGAGTCAACGATTACAGGTCTAAAACCCCTACTCTGTGCCTCTGCTAGAATTCTAAAGCATATGGTTGATTTACCTACTGATGGGTTTCCCCAAAACAAATGAGTAGCGCCAGTATTCAAACCACCACCAAGTGCACGATTCAATCCAACACTAGGTGTTGGTATAACATCATGAACCGGCATCTTCTCGCCTTTTCTTTTATCTACTATTAACATTTTTCTCCTTATTGAATATTTTTAGTGAAAAGTTTTTGTGCCAAGTCTTTTCACTACAGACTTGAGGAACTCATCGCACCTTGTTTGCCAATTGTACCTTGCATAAACAGATGGTGCTTGATTAAAGTAATAATTTATTTCGTCATCAAAATTATCCACTACTCTTCTCATTAAATAAATTAAAGAATCAATTTCAGGAAGGACAACATCTCCACATGTATAGCCAGTGCTCTGTGTCTTTCCCAATTTAGCATCTATGATATTTCTACCCAAGAGATCTTTATATGAGCACCACAAACCTGTTGAAATAACTGGCATGCCGGTAGCAAGAGCTTGTAGGGGAATAAAACCAAAGCCCTCACCCTCGCTAGGGTAGATCAAAACATCATGATCATAGTAAAGCTTAATCAGATCCTCTTGGGATAGAGTTTCGTGAATGTAAGTAATATTGTCATGACGAGGTGCCAGCATTGACGATATGCCAAATCCTTCTGTATTCTCATTACCGTGGTATTTCAAAGTTAAAGATACATCACGCCTGTCCTGAAATGCTTTAGAGAAGGCAGCCTGTGTCATGTCGGCCCTCTTTCGAGGACTTGCTGAGTCAACATGAAGGAATCTTATCTTTCTGTCTCCACCTCTCCTATGAGGCTTCCACATTTCATCAATTCCCATTTCAAAAACATATGTTGGAGTTTTAATTCCAGAATTGATAACAGCATCTTGTGCAAAATAATTGCCAACCCATATCTCATCCACACGATTCATTGCATCAATCCAATGATCCCATACCCTTGTAGCCTCTAAATGAGTTCCTTGTATCTTGTATTGATTATCATGGAATTTTCTAAAATCAGGACTACGCAGGTTCTGCATATTGTAATGGTTGTACCGTTCAGGCTCCATATAAAACAACTGAGCATTTGCTTCACTTGAATTATCAAGAATTCTCATCTTTTCATTCCTGTAAGTAAACTTAGAGAAATGATCAATCATCTTATAATAGCTATACGAATAGCCAGATGCTCCGCTTGCATCCTTGACAAATTGATCAGTATGGAAGGATAACTTCATTCACAATCACTTCACTTTTCCTGTGAAAATCATCCGGCCAGTCTTTAATGTCTTCTGAGTAATATCTTTATATCCAATATCTTTCATCATACCAACTACGGCAAGAGCATTTGGTCCCCAAAAATTAGTGCTGTCATTATTCAATTCGTTAGAAATATAATATCTAGCGGATGGATAAGGGACATCCATTAAATCAACATGTGTCTCTATAACGACCATATCATTAGACATATCAAATGCTTTTTGTAAATAACCAATTGGGTCTTTAGCATGATAAATAACTCCAAGCATTAATACAATATCAAACTTACCATGAATTGCTGGATCAAGTTCCTCAACAGATGCAAGAAGTTTTTCCACATCCGATTTCAAATGCTTATGAGCAAAATTAAATCCATCATCTCCATTCCACCAATGACCACCAATTTGGTTACTTACCCATACAAATTTGTCCGATGCAACAACACGGTCTGCATTTAATCTTTCGCATCCGAATGAGTAATACCCATCCCATGCCCCAATGTCAAGAACTGTTTTCCCAGTTAAATCTTTAGGAATTCCTAAATTATTAAATGTATCTTGAGTTTCTTCATTTTGCCCTGGAGTTGTATATTCTCCAATCTTGATTGGGTGCCACCACTTAATGGCATTCATTTCTTCTTGTATATTATTAGACATAACTTTCTTTCTTTAATCCTTTTCTTTCAATATAATTTTCCACTGCAATAATTCCAGCGTCACTCTCTATTTTATACGAGTCTAGCCTTGTTAATGTCTGTTTATCTTCAATTTTTTCAAGACGAACAGCAAACCAAGAGTTCACTTTGATAATATGTTTAATTTTCTTAAACACAGTAGGGAACACAACAATTTTAAAAATGTTATGACCATCCCAACAATAGAGGTTTGACATCTCTTTGTCTTTTGCTGTAGTAAATGTCCGTTGATGGAAAATATACATAAGTGTTTTTTCATCATCAACAAGACCCAATCCGGTACCATAAAGCCAAGAGTATTCGTGATTAAGACCTTTATTCTGGAACATCATTAACTTATAGAGATCACTATCGTGATATTCATACGCATCACAGAATGCATGTAATGTTCTGTCACCAATCAACGCATAAACATAATCTCTTGTAGCGAGTTCAGTATTCCTCTCAGCAAACACCGTGGTTCCTCCTGAGTGGTCTTCAAACTCAATCCGTAAGTATTGTGGTGTCTTCTTTGTAGAACGCACCACAGCCTTCACCAGAGTCAATGGTGATGTGATTTCATGAAAGTCCGCCAGTTTCCCAACAAATGCATCCATTTCGTTTGGCGCAGAGTTTGTATTCAAAGAGAAACCAAGAACGGGTAAATAATATCTTTGATGGTCAAAAGAAGATACATGACCTATATTCTGAAAAGCACCTACCTTGTCAAGATTCTCTCTTAGTGTGCTTTTAACAGCAGTTTTCCTGCACCTATTAGCAAACTCGTCATACGAATTGAAAGGTCGTTTCGTAGTGATTTCCTCAATCGCAGACTTACCACATGAAGAAACATTGGCTAAGCCAAAACGGATTGCCTCGTACCCCTCACGCACTTCTACGGAGAAGAACTCCTCTGAGAGATTGATATCCGGAGGGAGGATTGTTGTCCCCATTCTTTGGGCTTCCATTAGGTAAGCAGTAATCTTGTCAGTTGTAGACTCATTGAATAGAAGCGACCATACGAACTCAACAGGGTAGTTGATCTTCAACCACATTGTTTGATAAGAAAGCATTGAGTAAGCAACAGCGTGTGATTTGTTAAACATATACAACGCTGCCATTTCAAACTCTGACCAAATCTTTTTAGCAGCAGCTTTTGTAATGTACTGGTTATTAATAAACTTCTCTTGGAACTCATCAAATCCAGCAGCATCTCTTTTCTTACCAATGATCTTACGAAGTTTATCTGCCTCTGCCCAAGTAAAGTCCGCTAACAGAACTGCCATTTGCATCAGTTGCTCTTGAAAGATAACTGTACCGAATGTCTCTTCCAATACATCCTTAACAACAGCGTGAGGATAAACTGGTTTTGCTACACCTTTTTTGCAATCGATATACCTTTGACCCTGAGAAAGCAGAGCGCCGGGGCGAACTAGAGCGTTTGACACAACAAGGTCATTGAAGTTGTCAATTCCCATTCTCTCAATAAGATTACGATAAGCGGCAGCATCTGTTTGGAATACACCTACTGTGTTACCAGCATTAAAGTTCTCATAAACTTTTGGATCATCTAATGTCAAAGATAATTCCTTAACATCAATGCCCCGTGTCTCTTTAATCTTGTTAATACAGTCTTTAATAACAGATACGGTCTTTAGACCGAGCACATCAATTTTAATAAGCCCTACTGCCTCTGCATCCTCCATGTCAAAGGCTGTAACCACAGATCGCTCACCCGTAGAGGAGTCCTTTCGTGTCTCTACAGGGCATACATCACTAAGGGGAATTGATGACACAACCATTCCAGCAGCATGAACACCAGCGTTTCTGATACGACCTTCTAGACTTCTAGCAAGTTTTGTAACATCAGGGTACTGACGGTTGAAAATCTTTCCCTTTTCAGAAGAATCCAACTCATCAATTGTCTCAAAGTATGGGGTAATCATGTTGATTTCCTGATAAGGAACTTGGAATACTCTTGCAACATCTTTTACAGCAGACTTGGCTTTAAACTGACCATATGTAGTAATAGCTGCTACATTGTCTTCTCCCCATCTTTCACGAAGATAGTTACGAACTTCACCTCTGCGCTTATCTTCAAAGTCTAAGTCAATGTCAGGATAGTCATTACGCTCAGGGTTGATAAATCGTGCAAACAGCAGGTTGTACTTCAAAGGATCAACGGCTGAAATATCTAGAAGGAAAGCAAGGACAGAACCCCCAACGGAACCACGACCAGTTCCACGACCAATGAGATTCTTATCAGCCCATTTAACCAAGTCCCATACAATCAAGAAGTAATCGGAAAAGCCCAATCCCTCAATGATTCCTAGTTCTTCTTCTAATCTGACACGATACTCATCACCCAAGTTTTGGGTTTGAATTGCGAACATCGCAATCTCACGCAGGTACTGATTGGAGTCAAGAACCTTGGAATACTTTGGAAGCAGATTTCTCTTCGTTTGAATCTTTGCCGTACACTTATCGGCAACTTCCATCGTGTTCTCCAGATATTCAACATCGTCATAGCCGACTTCCTTGAACCATGAATGAACCGTTGTGGCATTTGCAATATATGGATTGATTTTGTCAAAGCGCAGGAACCTCTCCGGATACATTGCATTCATCTTGTCAATAATGTCAATGCTCTTGTCTTGCACGACATGGAGGTTGTTCTGTGCGACACGAATGTCTCCAGCGTTGAGGGAAGGATATTGTGACACCATGAGTAGCACCTCTTCGGTACCACGATGGTCATGGGTTGGAAAGTGGCAGTCCGCCGTGGCGACAATCTTTTTGTTGTATGCCTTTGCCAAGCGAATCAATTCATCATTGAGATGCTTTGGATTCCATGCTTGAATCTCAAAATAAAAGTCATCGCCAAAAATCTTAATGAACCGTTCCGTCAACTGTTCAGCCTTAGCGTAGTTCTTTGCCTCAATCGCCTTGGATATTGCACCACCCATGCAACCAGACAATGCAATGATATCGCCATTCACCACTTCTTCTAGAAGAGAAAAGTCAATGCGAGGCTTGTAGTAGAAATTTTGTGTCCAGCCCAGTTGTGAAATCTTGAATAGTTTGTTGAGGCCCACATTATTCTTCGCCAATAGGATGAGGTGAAAGCGCTCATACTTAGTTTGTTCGTCTGTTGTAATGGATGGTACGAAGTAAGCTTCAACTCCAAACAAAGGCTTAACGCCCTCTTTATTGCATGCGTCTTGGAACTTAAGCACTCCGCCCATTGTTCCGTGATCGGTAATGGCAGCAGCATACTGCCCGTTTATACTTGTTATGTTAGCAATCTCATTAGGTGTTGACATTCCATCCAGTAGTGAATACTCTGAATGACAGTGCAGGTGGACAAAATCCATTTGTTTAGTTCCAGTCTAAATCGTAAAGCGTTTCTATCGTTGGGAGTTCATCCCAATATTTTTTATTGTACCATTGCTTTCGCAAAAAAGCGTTCACTCCCTC
>Ga0209596_1001924_pt1 | contig 17410 bp, 21 predicted proteins | sample M_130807_MF_Meta_FD_187314 | JGI IMG/M metagenome (GOLD analysis project Ga0209596, IMG submission 187314) | Freshwater microbial communities from Lake Montjoie, Canada to study carbon cycling - M_130807_MF_MetaG (SPAdes) (version 2) | ecosystem: Environmental > Aquatic > Freshwater > Lake...
ATGTAGAAAACGAATTCTCTCTATTGGATAATAGCATATATGGATTAGATAGTTTCTATATTTATCAACCAAGTGGTGAAGTTGCTATACAAGCAGAATCCGCAGCAGCGGCTGCTGAAGCGGCACTTCAAGATCCAATTATTGCAGAAGTAATAACGCCAACAAATGGTGAAACTCCGGGTGGTGATGGTGAAACTCCGGGTGCATGGGGTGATCCGGATAATCAACCACCATCATCATTATATAATAACGCACCTCCTGGTGGGTGGTAATTTTCACTAGACACATATGTCACTTACTTATACAATAAACATAAACAAGATTTGGTAAATAAAAAAAAATTTAAATTTTATAAAATAGTTATTTAACAATTAAAAGATATCCAGACTTTCCGGGTTCATTCTTTGAATGATGCCCCATAGAGTCTACTTTTGTTTCTTCTCCGTCTAATTTTATACCAGAAAGCTTTTGCTTACCCAAAATTCTTTTTTCACCGTTGCATTTCTTACAAGGTGTCATTCCAATCTTACCCTGACCAGAACAGAAAGAACAATTCTCGCCTCTATAATCTTTACCACTCCCTTCACAGAAGTCACAACCATCGTCAGCGTCAAAAGTTCTTAATATATTCCCGTCAACATCTTTTATGACTATTTTGGAAGAAAGATCTTTTCCAGATCCGGCACATGATTTACATTTGACATATCTTTCATATTCAACCGATCCATTAAAATCATCACCTACTTTTATCTGTATATTAAGAACTTCAGAATCTTTGAACTTATCTCTTTTTGTTTTTACATCATCATACTCTAACTCTGAGTTTATGTTGAATAGTTCAAAATACTCGTTGTAGTTGTTTCCAAACTTAGACTTTAAATCATAGTCTAATCGTTCTTTTGAACATAGAACATCATATGCCTCGGTCAGTTCGGCAAAAAATACGGCATCACCCTTTTTATCCGGATGGTGTATAAAACTCAATTTATAATAGGCCTTTTTAATTTGCTTCTTATCAGAGGTATTTGTAACACCCAATAAGGCATAATAGTTCTTTCCTAAATTCATTTTGTCATTTTTCCTATTTTTTCATTGGCAAGCTGTCCGTCATCGTTCATCACTATATCAACGACCTGCTCAGAGAATTCATCCTCTATTACAAGACAATCCGACATTGATATATATCGGACAAGTGATTCCAAGCCTTCTTTGTATTTCATTATTATACCTTCTTTGTTGATGTACCTTTTGTTAAATCCCATGTTTTTAGTTTTTAGTCTTCTAATCTATATTTTTTGTTTATATATACTGCTCTTCCTTTAGCAGCTCTTTTCTTATCAGTTGTTTTAATGAACTCTTTTCGTGATCTAAGTTCTTTAATCATTTTGGTTTTGTCCCATTTTCTTTTCAACTTCTTTAATGCAGATTCGATTCCGCCTTTTCCTACTTCTACTTCTAACATAATTTACATCTCCTTTCCTTTTAATACACTATCTATCTTTAAATCTCTAAGCATAGCTTTCCTATCAGAACTAGACATCTTCTCAAACTCCGAATACTTCAAATCGATACCCATTATCTCTAATGCGAATTCGACAAACTCTACCATCGTGTCGTTTTTAGACGACCATGAAAGAGTTCCACCGGAATCGGTCGTAAGATATGATCCAGGCGTTCCTGATGTTATAGTTCCTAATGTATTTGAGTATTGTGTTGCCATATTCTTTTATTTATTAAATTCTCAATTTGTTTTAATTTTTAGGCACTCAATAAGTTTCTTGTCCAATTTGTTCATTTCCGAATATGTCAGTTTCTAAATAGTTTACTTCGTCTATAGAAGAAAAAACTTCTTTGTTTATTTTAAGAATTCTGTCAAACATCTCTTGGTTCAGAATAGCGTGGTGAACTACAAATATATTGATGTTATATTCGTTTGCAAACGATTTTAAGAGTGTTAGTATAGAATCTATTCCCTCTATATCAATAGATGAAAAAACTTCGTCTAAGAAGAGAATATTGATGTGTCTCTTAGTACGTATAAGTTTTAAGTAAGCAATTAAAATCGCAATATTTACGCGTTTATTTTCACCGGTGCTCAATGAATCACTTTCAATTAAAGATCCAAATTGTCTGATTTCTGCAGTGAATGTTTCATCAAGCTTTACTCCAAAAGGAATTCCCATCTTGCTGATGTTTTCTCCAATGAAATGGTTTAAAGGTTTGATAATACCTGCTATGATAGATTTCTTCACACCATCTTCTCCAAAGATTCTATTAAGTTCTTTGTAAAAAAGTTCTTTGTCTTTACTAACTGCAGCATTGTCTTTACTCAAAGACTTTTTGTCTTCTAATTCTTTGATAGAGTTTTCGAATTCTTCGATGTTTGGAGATACTGCTTTAGATTCTTGGTCTTTCTTTCTGGTAAGTTCTTCAATTTGAGATTTACAGTTCTTTAAGAAATAGCTCATATCATTAAAAGTGGTTGTAGTCGTTCCTGCAATCTCTTTTAACTTTGTTTGTCTTTCTTTGATAGTTTTGATATTATCTTCGATTGTTGTTTTTACTTCTTCAAACTTAGCTTTCTTTTCTACAAGAGCATCTCTCAAAGAATTAAAGTGATCAGAATCAAAATCTGTTCCACAAGTGGGGCACTTCCCGGAATCATAAAGATCAATTTCTCTTTGAACGTTCTTAATGTCGTTCTGAACCGTGATATATTGTTTTTTCTCTGCATCGATTTCTGTTATTAGTTGTTCTTCTTTTTCTTTGATTTTATCAACCTTTTCTTTTAATGTTTTATAGTCATCTTTCTTAGAAGCCATTTGTTTCATAAGCTCGTCGATGTCTGCCTGAATGTTCAACTTTTCTTTTTGAACAGTTCTTTCTATTGACTTTTGTATAGAATTAATTGAATCTTCAAGAGTTTTTATCTCAGAATCTAAAGAAGCTATTCTAGTTTTGTTGGATTTATTTAAGTCTTTAAGAATACCGTTAAGTATATTGATTACTTCAAGGTTGAAAAGTTTATCTAATAAAAGTTGTTTTTCTTCGTTCGATAATGAAATAAAATTTTTGAAGTCATTGATACTCATTGAAATAAATGACTTGAATGTTTCAATATCCATTCCGACATATTTCTCAATCGCATCATCAATGTTGGACTTACCAGCTCTTTCATTAAGTATTCCGTTTTCCCAAAGCTCAAGTTTGGCAGGTGATATTCCTCTTTTGATTTCCACATCGACACCTCCTGATTTGAAAGAGATACGATTTAATAATTCACCGTTGATTCTGTTAGGTAATGTGGATAAGGTACTCCACTTTTTTTGTCTACCGCCTCTTACTTTTCCGTAGAGTGTGTATTCGAAACTTGAAAGAAAACTTGATTTACCATTTCCGTTGTTTCCAACAAGTAGTATAAGTTCTCCCTTTTCTGTGTTTAGCTTTACAGTCTGTTCGTTGTTTCCAAACGATTTAAAGCCTCTAATTCCTATTTCGCTTATTAGCATAATATATAAAATATTTTTTATTTATACTAATATTATTGATATAAGTTTGTTTATTCTTTGAATTCTATGTCGTCTGGATCTACCTCATCTTCTACGAATCCGGTCTCACCATCATACTCTAAATATTTAGAGAAATCTACTTCATCCATTCTAGTAAGAAGTTCTTCACACGGAATAAGTTTTTTCAGAGTGTTTGTCAATAGGTCTTGATATCCGTCCCATAACTCAATCTTAGAACCTATCTTATTTTCAACTTCTTCGGAAACAGTAATCACTAAATTGTCGGGTGTATAGAAAATGGTTCCCTCAGAGAAGGAACCATCACAATTAACGGAAAGTAGTACCAAGATACCACCATCCATCTTACCCATATAGTCTACTATGTCTATCTTAATTTCCATCTAATATTTCAGTAAGTTTTTCGTCTCTATAATCGATAAGATAACCACTTTTGATTAGTGTATTCATTATAGATATACCCATCTCTTTTCTTCCATCCTGAATAGAATAAAGCATGTCTTTATAGTAAGAATGTATCTGATCTCTTTCATCCTTCTCTTCCAGTTTGTGTAGTTTATTAAGGTCTAAATAATAGTTTTCAATTTTCATCAAAGACATTAGATTTTGTCGCCGATGATAAACTCCAATTTCTTGAATCTATCGTCAGTATCGGTGAAGATTATTTCCACCTTATCGATGTCTTTGAATTCTTTGGCTTCACCTGTGAATTCGTTTACCATCACATCTTTTTTATAGATGATGTCTACTCCTGGCTCTTCACCTAAGAATCTTCTCATATCTTCTTTTATCTGTGATAACTTCCAGTCGTCTGTTCTGAAGTTTATCTTTGCGATATATTCTTTTATCGCCATTTCTTTCATTGAACCAATCATGTCTTTTATATTATTTTTTATTCTATTTGTTTAGAACCTTCCACCTCTATCTATGTAGTAGGTATTGCTCGATTCGATTATCTCAAAGTTTTCGTGCATCGCAATACATTTACTTTTAAAAGTAGCTATATCTTCTTCGTCTAAATCAAACCATTCACCTGATATTTTCTTAGGCTTCAATGACCTATGAAAAGTTGCCTCTATCTTTCTAGCCCATTTCGAAACGAAAGAATCTACAATTATTAGTTCTGCAGCGTTTCCTGTTTTGAACTCTTTCATTCTTTCAGGGATTGATCTTTTGGTTATTCCTATTTTGTATAGTTTTTTACCGTTTGCATCTGAAGAGATCAAATAAATGTTTATCATGAAGTATATATTCGTGCTTCATGACTCCCATCCGAACTTTATTCAGATGTTCCGGAAACTCCAGGATGACCGAGCGTGCCTGTAATACCTATAGGACCATCCTTCATTATAGGATAAAGACTTTCGTCTTTGAATATCTTTGAAATCTTCATCCTTCTTGTCATAGACAATCCGCTTTGTCTAAGCCCTTTCATCACTTCTGGCGGAAGCCAATAGTCGGAGTTTCTCTCGGTCACATAGACACCTGGACTTTTAAATATGTTTGACATTATAGTATAGTGTTTGATTCTGTTCCACCGTATTGGAAATCCAAATAGAAAAGTTCTCCTCTTGGTCCTACTGACTCTTTGTAGTCTGGGTGGTCTTCTACTTTCATCTCTTCAAATTCTTTGTCTTCGACGATTGATTCAATCTTTCGGTCCCTATTTTCTATCTTCACATCTTGTCGGATGGTTTCCATCTCTGGACCTGAGTTTCCACCACCAATCGGTGCTACTGAAACTAAGTCAAGACCTATCGTTTTCGCGAATATTTGCTTAGCAATAGGTAGAAGTGTTGGAAATTCTTCCGTTGTGATGCTCGATAGTGTGGTTTCGTTGTTTGAGTGCATCTCTGCATATTCCGACATCCATTCTGCTTTGGATCCGGTCATACCCATACTTTCAAGAATTGGAGCCCACTTCTTAATAGTATCTTCTTTTGAAGGTATATTCATGATTTTTGCTTTTCTTTTTATATGAAAAGCCAATGATTTAGTTTAATGCTTGATAAGCAGCTTTGATTTCGTCTTCTAACGCAGCAAAATCACTTTCTTCTATTTGTTTAGAAAACTCTCTTTTGAACCAGTTTATCATTTCTTGAATAACAACTTCTTCAGCTTCTCCGTTTCCATTACTAGAGTAGAATTCATCATCATCAGACCACTCAGAGATTTCTTTAGTAACCATTCCCGCAACTTCTTCTTCTGAAAAATGTTCTCTTATTTTGACTATCGCGAAATCTATATCAAGATTGGTATTTTCGTTGTATTTTCTTAGATATCTCATTTCATTATTTAAGTTTTATGTGGATATATAACCAGTATGAGTTTGCTTTTACACTGATAAGCACTTTACTTCCCCAGTTTTTTGAAAGAAGCCAGGTAACAAAGTTACCTTTTAGGTTAGCTAATTCGGATTCGTCTAACTTACCATTATCCCAAATCCCAATTCCCTGATATCCGAAACTCATTACTCTATCTTTAAGTTCTGGTCTAAGTCTTTTTTCGTGATATCCCGGATTATATTGAATCATATCAGACTTTGCTTTACCAAGTGTGATAATATCGATATAAGAAAGATTTACAAGTTCTTTTTTAAGAGCAAATGCAGATTTAGCTTCTATATTATTAAGCCATTTTATTACTGTTTGATTTAGTTTGAAACTACCGAATGGTGTAAAGTTACCATCATAAGAAACTCCGTATTCAAGTTCACCATCACATTTAACACCAAAATAAAGGCCTGTCTCGTTCTTTCCATAGTCTATGTACTCTAAGTATGGAACTAAAGATTGGAATCGACTGAAGACTTGTTTTACCATTTCTGCCTCTAAATTATCATAAAGATAAAATAGTAAAAAGTTATCAGGACATCTTTCGATTTCTGATGTTTTTTCTTTTTGACCTAATGCGGTTAAAGTTTTCAAAAAAGAATGGAATATACCTCTACCTGCTTTAGTTATCTCTGATTCGGTTAAAGGCTCTAAATCTGTTGATGTTGCGATGATAGGTTCTTTGTCTTCGATTCCGTTTTGAACAAAATCCAAAAGAATTGATTCCATTTCTTTTTTAGCGTGGTCGTCTAATATATTTATAGCATTGGATAGTCTAATATCAGAATCTATATCATTCAATGTATCATTACCTTTGACATTAAAAATCCTATTGACTATATCTTTTAGATTGGATAGTTTTTCTTCGTCGTTTGAGTATAGATCATAAAGGTACTCAACCCATTCACCTAATGAATTAAAGTCTTGTCTTGATTTATCAACTGACTCTTTAATGAATTGTAAATATTTTTTAATCATATATTATATATTAAATTATTAAATTCACTTTTAATATATACATTATGGATATGTCAAAGGTTAGTAAAAAGGAACAGCTCGAGTTGAAGAAGATGATGAAGGAGTGGGACTATCTTTTGACAGAAGAAGAATACAAAAACGAGATAATTGAGGAATACAAAGCCGAGTTTTTGAAAAAGGTAGGAATTGTAGAACCTGAAAAGCCGGTTGATCCAGTTGTCGAAGTTCATGAAGAAGAGGTAGAAGAGGAAGAAAAAGAACCTGTTGACGATGGTATAAGTGAATATGTCAAGAAGAAGGTTAAGAAACTTTATCGAGAGATTGTAAAAGTGGCACATCCTGACAAAACTGATTCTGAAGAGCATGTAACTTTTTATATCGCTGCTAAGAAAGCATCTGTAGAGTTTGATTTGATTGGTTTATATGACATATGTGAGAATTTAAAGATACCTTATTCAATAGAGATTGAAGACAGAGATATTTTGAAGGAGAAGATAGACGGAAAGAAAGACAAACTTAAAAAGATAGAATATTCTTTTATTTGGTTATATGCTGAAGCAAAGACTGATGAAGAAAGAAACGACTTGGTGGAAAGGTTTAAAGAAAAGTTTGGTGGAAAATAACTATTTTATTTTGTTATATAGATAATTATTGATATCTTCTATAGTTTCTAAATTTAGTTTAGTAACATCATCACGCATTGATTGCACATGTTCTTTCATCTTTGTTAAATCTGTCATATTTAGATATCTTGGTACTGGGTTTATTTGTGAAATTACATTATTATTTTTAAAAATCTGTTTCATTTTCATAAGTGAAAATCTGTCTGCGACCTTTTCTATAGCTAATAGTTTTTCGGTTGCTTCTTGTAAAGGTGTTTCATTTAGATAAACATCTAATACTAAATTTTTCCCATATTTTTTATATTGATATTGGTGAGATATTTCGTGAAGTATCATGTAAAGCATGTATTCTATTGGAAATCTAAACACTATTGTCGATATTATACATTCGTCTGTCTTCGATATACCGGCAGCTTTTTCGGAAAGTTTTTCGAGTTTTATCTCTATACATTTAGATTCTATTATAAAAGACTCAATATCTTTGAGAACAGACTTTTTTATATCTGGTTGTAATTTAGATATGGTAGATATGAACTTTTTTACACCTTTTGTCATATCTTTTTTATTTTCAAATTTGTATAGTTATTTTTAGATGGATCATATTGTAAATCTTCAGAATTTCCTCCATTAAAAAGATTATAAATCAAAGTATCATAAACTTCAATTAATTCTGGATTTTTGACATCATATCTCCATAAAGAAACTTCGGTTCTTTTTTTATACATTTCGATATTTTTATCATGATTTTCTAATATCCATTCTAATTGCTTAGCACCATCCTTAGTATCAGATCCTTCATAATAATATCCAATATCTTTACACATTGGTGCATTATGCAATACTGGATATCCCATATATGCAACATCTAAATACAAATAATTTAAAGGATTCATATCTTGATGACATACTATAATATCGGCATATTGAGAAACGAAATATGATGTTTGATATCTACCATCGGCAGTTATTTTTCTATCTTTGTGTAAATCAAATGTTTTTATCATTCCAAAAAAAGTTTTATTTTTTGAAATTTCAATAGCATTTGTTAGCATCAGCTTATCTATTTTGTTCTTTCCTGTTTCTCCTCTATAACATTCTTCTACTAAAAGAGATGGTATGATACAAGTTTTTACAACATTAAGATTAGGTTCCATTACACCAATAACCTTCTTTTCTTTAGGTTGATATTGTTTATTTTTTGTATATTTACCTGATTCAAAACTTTTATCTACCAAATGTAACGATATGTCTAAAAAATAACTATCCCAAATAAATGGTATACTTATTGCATTTGTTCTATATAAAGTTTTATAATATCCATTATTATTTTGATGTTGTTGTGGAACATACCATATCTCATCTAAATCGGTTTCATAGAAACCTAAACTTTTTAAATCTTTAAACAATATATCTTCAAGTGCTAATACATAGTTATTCCCACATTTGTAAGTTATAATTCTATTAGTACTTTTGATTGATTTAAAATCTTTTATTATCACTGGTTGTATTTGTGAACCCATTGAAATAATAAGATCCATTTCTCGGTATTTGTCTTCTATTTGATAAAATTGAATATCTTTTAACATAATATTATTATTATTTGATATGTCAATATCCGAAGTATTCAATAAATAAATATCATAATTATTTTTTGATTTCTTTAGTAATCGGATAATAGTTAGAATATTAATCTTCATTCCATTAGTCCACATAGACTCATTTACATCTTTTAGTGCAATTGTTATACCTATTTTTATATTGTTTGTATTCATAATAATATATTATAGAATGATTAAATACCATTCAATTTATTTTTTAAAATATCAAATAGTTTAGAATCAACTTTTTTTAAGTTTTCAATTATGATATAAATATCAGATCTATCAAAATTTGAAATGTATGAATAAAAGTTTTCAATATCCTTTTCTTTGAGCTTACCATCCTTTACAAATCTTTTTAATTCGGATGGTGTCATTTCTTCATATCCATCAGTATTTCTTAATTTTATCTCACTAGGGATAAAAATTTCCACTTTATTATTATTTTCATGAAAAAAAGATATTTTATAGAGACCTCTTTCTTGCCACAAAATAGAACCAACTACTCCGTATCTAATTAAATAAGCAAAATCCTTCATATTTTATATTTTATTTTTTATTATATATAAAAAAAGGGAGTTAATAACTCCCCTTTTTTATTTTTTACTTTTTATTGAGTAACAATTGTGGAATCTTCTGCCAATTCTATCAATTGTTTAACTAAAGAACCAAGTACCGCAAGTTTGGAATAATACGCATCATATATCTCCTGTGTCATTACTCTAATTCCATCGTTATATCCAGGTAAAGACCCACTTATAGATATTTTAGCTGCTACTTCTCCACCATTTCTTCCTCCTAAATAAGGAATAGAAAGTAGTGCACTCCAGAAATAATATGCAGTTGGACCATATTCTATCAAAGCATCATTCCATTGTATATTCCACAATTCAAAATCCACAAACCTATCAGGTCTCATAACTCGAGCAGAAAGGTAGTATTCATTAACTGCTTTAAGATAAGCATCTCTTGTTGCTCTTTGGGTTGTTGCCCAGTCTGCAAAAATATATTGTTGATCTCCCCAAGTGTTTACACCATATACGGTATCTCCATTTATATTTAACGTTCCGTTGTCAATTAAATCCATGATATTGTCCCAGTCTGCTGCGATAATACCTGCGTTTGAATAATCTTCTAAATCAAATAACATAATAATTTATTTTTTTTTATTTTAAAAATTTAATTTCCTAAAATTTTAGGAAATTAAATTTATATCTACTGTATTATTGTGGTGTAGTACCATCATTTAGTGTCTATGCTATACCATTAACAGATGTAAAATCAAAAACTGTTCTATCAGATTCAGTTCTTATTTCGTTATTTTCTGTTATCATATATGCAGGAATATGGTGAGCAGCCCATGTAAAAGGCTTCATAGCTAAAGAAATCTCATTAAATGCTTTAAACTTTGCATTTTGTGTAGCATAAGCACTCGTAAGAAGATTTGCATCAAATATGTTATATTGTTTCTCAGTCCAGTTTTCACCATCAAATGCCATTTTTGTTCCTATTTCTTCAACAAAAATCATATCTCCCATTTGACCTTCAACACCTTTTAATTCAGCAACATATTTAACTGCAGGTACAAAATTTAAATTAATTTCACCAAAGTATTCTAATGGAGTAACTGGATTTTGTTGAAGTTCCTGACGTTGTAGATTAGTTATGTATCCCTGTTCTACCAAGTTGTTTATAACCCAAGAGTTTACAAAATTATTTTTAAGTACAGAAGATACCACACCATTTACAGTACTTCTAGCCACATTAATGTTTGGTAAAGGATTACTTAAAATCCAGTTTTTCATTAAAGAATACGTTTTCATCATTCCATTTTGTTTCTTTAAAACCAATATTAATTGATCAACTTCCGTAGTTAGATTACTCAATTCATCAGTAACAAGATTTACTTCCTCATTTTTGGCATCTATCTCAGCTTGTTTAGCAGCAATCTCAGCTTGGTCTGCACTATCATTAATAAGTGCTGTCAATTCTAAGTTTAATTCATCTAATGTTTCTATAGCCTTTGTAATCTCATCCATTCTTTCACTAACAAGAAGATCAGATGCATTTAACTCAGCAGTTTTAGCATCTATCAACGTTTGATCCGCACCATCAGAGATAAGCTGTTGTAATTCAATAGCTTGAAAATCCTTAATCGCCTGAAAAGCATCTCTCTCAGAAGATAATGTAGATATAGTTGACTCTTGTGCAGCAATCTCAGCATATTTAGCATCAATTAAAATTTGTTCTGCATTAATAATTGCAGTTAATTCTAAGTTAAACATTGCAATTTTTTCGAGCAATTCATTCTTTGCCGTTTCTATATTAGCAATCTCAGCTTGTTTAGCATCAACCTCAGATTGAGCAGCAAGATATACTGTGTGTAATCCAATTAATCTATCAACTTCTACTTGTGTAAAAAGAGGTGGTGTTGAAGGTTCATTGATTTCCGGTAATGCTGCTTGATACTCAGCTTCACCATCATTAAGTAGACTTAATTCATAGTTTAAACTATCAAGTTGTTCTTGAGCCAAGTTTAACTCTGCTTGTTTAACGTCAAGTTCAATTTGTTTAGCAGTAATCTGAGCTTGTTTGGCATCAATTAAAATTTGGTCTGCATTAACAAGTGCTATATATTCTAAGTTTAAATTAGCAAGTTGTTCTTGAGCCAAGCTTAACTCTGCTTGTTTTGCTGTTAAACCTGTTGCAGCAATCGCAGCATTAAGTTTTGCATCATCACCATCTATATTATGAGTTTCTATACGGGCTGTTCTTGCTAAAGCAATTTCGTTACCTGTTTTCAAAAAATCATCTTTTACTGCTCTGTAAAACGTATACATATCTTGACAGTCAGATATATTACCACTACCATCTTCAACACCACCAATGTATTCTCCATTTTCATTCCATACACTAGAAAAATATTGTTGGTTCCAATCTGATACCCAAACTTTGTCTTGAATTCTATAAACCCATTGGCTTCCATTGTAATATTGTTCTTGTACAGGCCAAGAGATGGTCGCACCTAAAAAAGGATTACTCATAGGTTCTAAATGAATGTAACCTCCTGCATCTCCACCAGATTGAAAATCTAAACGATTAATTAAAGATTCCATAGACCAGTTATCTACTTTTGATAATATTTTAACTGCTTTTTTTGGTATACTTGGATTATCCCAAGCATACATTTCTGCACCTGCTATGTGTACTGCAGGCCAGTTATTAGATCCATCAACTTGTGAAGGAAATATGAATCTAGTCATTTCATGTGCAGGAGTTTCTGGAGAAGGAAGAGCTAAATCTATTGATCGATTTTCAAATACTTTAGGATAAGCATCACCAGTCATTCTATAGTTTAACAAATGTTTATAAAATAACTCATTTGAATCTTTCAAATATTGATCTCTTGCAGCACGTTGTTTCGTAGCAATATCTTCCATACTCGATAAACCTAGTACACTAGGTTTAAATCTTAGTTGTGCCTTTGTTGGAAACATGTTAGTATCATCCATAAAATCAAGTTTATTATCGACAAATAACCAGTATTTACCTTCCAATAATCCTGGATTATTCGGATATTTAGGATTTATTTTAACTTTTGACATAATTAAATATTTTTTTTTATTTTTTTATTTGAGTATTCAAAATGAGCACTCAAATTTTTTTATTAGGCTTCTAACCCATTTAAAACCATAATGGCTTTTACTTTTTGCATAAAATTTGTTAATGCTACAAAATACTCATCGTATATTTCTTGAGTCAATATTTTGAATTTAACAGTTGTACGAATAGTATTCCAATTCATATCATAGACATCCAGATAACTAGATAAAATATCACCTTCAACAAATCCTTGACCATAAAATTTAAATGAACAAAGTGCAAACCAAAAATCATTAGATTTTTCAGAAAGTACTATATTGGCATCTAAAAATTCATTTAGTGCAGAACTTTTTTCTTTAACTTCATTAAAGCTTGATGAAATTTTTCTATTTCCCTTAGAATAATCTATAACCGCTTTAACAAATGCAGTTTTTGTTGCACTAGCAGTTGAGTGAAAGTCATAATACAAATCAAATCCTACACCAGGAGCACCTTCTGGACCACCAACAAGTACACCGCTCACGGTTTGTGGTTGTTTTGTTTTTAACACTTGGTTTATTTCTAAAAGCAAATCCGCAGTTGGAATGAAATACCCCTCACTACCATTAGCTTTAGGTAGATTCAAACCTAGATTAAAACTGTTATTAAGCTTTCTTAAATGATCGGTCATTGCCCTCATCGTTCCAGCATAATCTTCTAAATCAAATAACATATAATAATTTATTTTTTTTTATTTAAGAATTTAAAGCAGAAAAATCTACTACTACTTTCTCAATATTTGTTTTTACTCCATCGAAAATCCATAGACATGGCATGTGATGATTTGCCCAAGTAAAAGGTTTCATTGCTAGAGTTACTTCAAATAAAGAATATGATATAGTACCATAATTACCGATACTATAGTATATAACATTTTCTATCGGAGAAATAAACGCATTATAAAATGCAGTTGACCATTCTTCATTGATATGATCCCATGCATAATTATGATCACCCTGATTAGAACTTTCGTAAACTGATATACATTGTCCTACCTGACCTTGTATATTTGCTAACTGAGAAATGTATTTTACACCTGGTAAGAAATGAAGTTCTGATTCTCCGAATATATCAAACAAAGATTTTCTAGGAAGAAAATTATTTGGATTTTCTCTAAGCCAATGCTGACCACCTGATAAATATTCAAACATAATAGACATTTTAGCATCATCATAGTGTGAAGCATAATCAAAAACTATAGAGTTAGAATAAGCTAATCTATCTGTAAGTTGATTATTGATTTGGTTGATTGTAGGTTGACCAGAATCATTTCCATATTGATTTAATGGAACTTCGTCTAAACCTAATCCAATTGAAATAAGGCAAGCTTTAGTTATTTTAAGATCTATAATAGCATTTTCATTGTGTAAATAAGCTTGTAACTTATCCCATCCACCATATAAATCATCAAGCAAAGTTATTCCAGTATTCGTAGGAGCATATCTAGCTTTATCTGCAAGTATACCATCACCTATTAAAGGTAAACCTTCTAATTCATAGAAAAACAATTGAAAATAAATATCTCTAAATTTTAAACTAGGTAACATTTTACATGCAACTTCTTTAAATTCATGAGTAGAATTTATATAAGCATAAGGTTGCCCTACACCACCTGGGTATAATAAAGGATAGTTATTGCTACCATCTTCCATAGAAGGAAATATAAAATGTGTTTTTTCATACTCTGATGAATCCCACTGACCATATTCCGTAACAGTTAAGTTACTAAATCCATGCAGATATCCGGGGCCGATGTATCGAAACTCTCTAAATTGGAAAGGCATCCTAGTTAATAATGAACGATAATAATTCCTATCTGCATCAAAACGTCTATCTCTTTCTGATCTATATGCACTTGCCAAATCTTCCCAATCACCGCCAATAAATGGAACGCCATTGTGGTATTTTTTCACAAGTCTTAAATAGAAAGGAGAATTAGACGAACTAACACTTTGTTCCATCATATGCTTAGTAGGGAATCTCGAAAGATCATCTAACATATCCCATTCTAAAGTATGAAATCTAAATTTTTCATCCACCATACCCGGATTATCAGGATACTTAGGATTTATTTTAACTTTTGACATAATTAAAAGTTTTTTTTTTTAAAATGGAGGAATTAAATTCCTCCATTTTTATTTTTTTATTTTTATGCTACTGCACAAACTCCGTAAGCTCTAACTTTCATTTCTGAAATAGGTGCGAATAAGAATTCAACACCACTAACTTTACCATCAGTAAGAATAGTAGTATAGTCTTCACCTTCTTCCATCAACAAACCGTTTACATAAATCATTTCTGATCCAATTCTAACAGCCAATGCTAATGTGAATGTAGTTAAAACACCATCAGGCGTTCCAGCAACAACAACTTTTTTACTATAAGTATCAGTAAAATCTAAAGATAAAGCTTCAATAGTTTCAACAACTTCAGTAAATGAATCGATTGAAGTTAAATCTGTATTAGAAACGATATTAACAATTCTTCCGTCTAATGCAGCATCCGCAGCAATCCTTGCCTCAATCTCAGCAGACATTACAGTATCAACATATAATTTGTTGGTTGCGTCACCATCATCAAGAGGTTGACGAAGACCAGTAATCATATTTTCATCTCTCATGTTTATATTACTCCATGATACCATAAAATCACCATTATTAGCTTCAAACGCATTTAAGAATACTGCATTAGTTCTAACCGCTTCATTTACAGTAACATTACCTTCAAATGTTCTAGTTCCAGAAGCTGGAGCAGCAACAGTATCTTTTAATTTAATTACATTCGTATCTCCATTAACTTCTAAAGTTGAATCATCAGTAGATGGCATAGCATCTAATTGAGCTTGAAGTGCAGCCTCTGCAGCCTCTGCTCTTGCAACTTCAGTAGATAAGTCAGTAGAAACTGTATCTAAATCTGCAATAGTTAAATCTAAGATTCCTTTAGTAATATATGATAAAGTATCAAATGATTCTAATTCATTAGGTTGTGCACTAGCTTTAACATCACCTACAAAAGTACGAACACCAGATATAGGTGCAGCGATAGTTTCAGTTAATCTAATAACATTGTATTCTGAATCAACTTCAATAGTTGTATTATCAGTAGATGGCATAGCATCTAATTGCTCTTGAATGTAAGCCTCAACACCTTGAGCTCTAGAAACTTCAGTAGATAAATCAGTAGAAACTGTATCTAAATCTGCAATAGTTACATCTAAGATTCCTTTAGTAATGTAAGATGCTGCATCGTAAGATGGTAAAGTATCAGGTTGTAAACCAGCTTTAACATCACCTTCAAAGGTACGAACACCAGAAGCTGGAGCATTAACCGTATCTTTTAATTTAATAACATTATTAACTAAGTCGATTTCAATAGTAGTATCATCAGTAGAAGGCATAGCATCTATTTCAGATTGAATAAAAGCATCACCAGCAACTCTGTTATCAACTTCAACAGACGTATCTGTACTATGTTGGATTTCTAATGAAGCAACAGAATTTAATATTGTAGTACTAGTAGTATTATCAATAGAGTTAATATAATTAACAATTTCTACGAATTGGTCTAACTCAACAGCAGCACCATCCAAGATAGCATCAATTCTTGATTGCTCAGTAGTAATATTAGTTTCTAATGAAGTTGAACGGAAATCAATTAAGTTATTCATTATTGAATTTTCAGTACTAACAAAAGACTCTAAAGATGAATCAACAGATATTCTCGCAGTTTTTTCTTTAGATACTTCATATTGAAGGTTGTCATTTGCATTAGTTTGAACTTGATTAACAAAATCTTCTAATGAAGCATCAACAGATAATCTTGCAGTTCTTTCTTTACCTGCTTCATATTGAAGGTTGTCATTTGCACCAGTTTGAACTTGATTAATAAAAGATTCTAATGAACTATCAGCCGATAATCTTACTGCCTTTTCTTTAGATACTTCATATTGAAGATTGTCGTTTGCATTAGTTTGAACTTGATTAACAAAAGACTCTAAAGATTGATCAACAGATAATCTTACTGCCTTTTCTTTAGATACTTCATATTGAAGATTGTCGTTTGCATTACTTTGAACTTGATTAACAAAAGACTCTAAAGATTGATCAACAGATAATCTTACTGCCTTTTCTTTAGACACTTCGTATTGAAGATTATCATTTGCATTACTTTGAACTTGATTAACAAAAGATTCTAAAGATGAATCAACAGATAATCTTATAGATTGTTCTTTAGACACTTCGTATTGAAGATTATCATTTGCATTACTTTGAACTTGATTAACAAAAGATTCTAATGAAGCATCAACAGATTCTCTTGCAGCAACTTCTGAACTATCTGCATATTCTCTTGCGACAACTTCAGCAGATAAGTTTGCTGCAGCAGCATCAGCTAAAGTAGTAATAGCATTGTTGATATCACCGTCAGCAGTTTGGAAAGCAGAAACGATTTCAGTTAATGAATCGATTGCAGCAGCATCAACATTAGATGTAATGAAATCAATTTGGTTTTGTAATGATTGGTCACCATCAACTCTTGCAGATTGCTCATTAGCAATTTCTGATTCAATAAATACTTGTTGATCTTGATGTCTTCCATTGAATTTCGTTTCTAAAGACGCATCTTTAGCTAATCTTGCAGATTGCTCATTAGCAATTTCTGATTCAATAAATACTTGTTGATCTTGATGTCTTCCATTGAATTTCGTTTCT
>Ga0209596_1001927_pt1 | contig 17395 bp, 13 predicted proteins | sample M_130807_MF_Meta_FD_187314 | JGI IMG/M metagenome (GOLD analysis project Ga0209596, IMG submission 187314) | Freshwater microbial communities from Lake Montjoie, Canada to study carbon cycling - M_130807_MF_MetaG (SPAdes) (version 2) | ecosystem: Environmental > Aquatic > Freshwater > Lake...
CACCATTTCTGGGGGCATAAAAGCTGCGCCCTCAATAAGGCCACGATACATATCAACAACATAGAGGCAACCATCGGGTGCATTCGCCATCTGCACGGGTCTAAACCAATTGTCAGCACTTGCGATGAATTCGACCTCGGGTTCAGCACGGTTTGCAATGGGGATAATGCCTTTATCATCAAGCCTAGCCTGATAGATAAGGTTGCCCGAAACCTCACCAACAAAGATATCACCCAAGTGTTTAGGATCGAAAGCATCGCCCCGATAAGAGGTGATGCCCGTGGCACCAGTGAAGAACCCGGAAACTTTTCCGCCCTCGTTGGATCCTTTGATAACGCCTTTGGTTCGAAGATCGGTACGAAGGATACGCCAGGGTTCATCAGGGCTGATGCGAAAGATGCGAGTGAATTTACTTCCGGGGGTGATGTTAACGGCAGGGGTAGGAGCCTGAACATAAGGATTGCGTGACAAATAGCGAGTATCGAAGGCAAGAATTTGTGCGGGCTCAGAGTTACTGCAAATATAAGCACGGTTATAATTATCGAGTGAAAAACCATGCTGACCGCCACCACTGGTTTTTTCAAAGCTCAGGGTCGTTGGGTCGAGAAGAATGGTTTGATTACGAACCTGAGTGGAGTTGCCTTTGGAATCATCGCCTAGGCGGATTTCGCCACCCGCCATACCTGTGGAAATATGAATGCGGTTATCAAGCCCCCAGCGGAAAGAGTTGAGCATTGCTTCGCCAGCGTGGTCTCTGCCAAACCCTGTGAGAACTTTTTTCCTAATGTCGGCTTTACCATCGTTGTTGGTATCTTTAAGAAACCAGATGTCTGGAGCAGCGCCAACGAAGATGCCACCATCATAGCAAAAGACAGATGCAGCGTAGGGGATGTTATCAGCGAAGATAGTGCTTTTATCGTAGATGCCATCGTTGTTGGAATCTTGAAGAAGCTTGATACGGCCCTGCTGTTTAAAATCAGGGTTGGCATAGGCATTGTATTCGGGGTACTCAGCGACATAGAGGTTTGAATTTTCATCGAAGTCCATTGCAACGGGGGAACCGATGAGAGGTTCTGAAGCAATGAGATCAATCTTGAAACCTGGTCTGGCTTTGAAGGCTTTGAGGGAATCTTGCGGGGTTTTGGGGGGGATGAAAGGGAGCTGGTCTTTGTAATCTTTCTGCCAAGCTTGGGTGAAACCGAGCGCTGTGAGAAAAACAAAAAAGATGATGAATGGCTGAATTTTAAGAATCACAATAAACTCCAAAACTTACAATTGCATTAGAGGAGGGTAATGAGATCATAACCGTTGATCCGGTGCGAGGGAAACAGGAAGATCCCAAATTCTAAAAGGCAAACCTATGAGCGAAATGACTGACAATCCTTCAAAAAGCGAACTCAGGCAGCATTTCAACTTGGTTCAGGCAACCGCACTTAACATCAGCATGGTCGTGGGTGCCGGGATATTTGTGACAATACCCCTGATGCTAGCCCATCTTCCTGGTCCTTTGGCACTGCTAGGCTGGGTTGCAGCAGGTGTTTTGATTTTGCTTGACGGGATGATATGGAGCGAACTCGGCTCGACATTTCCCGGCTCAGGTGGATCTTACCTCTACCTACTAGAAGGCTTTGGCAAAAAAGGCTGGGGAAAGTTGATGGCTTTCCTGTTCATCTGGCAATTCATGCTGAGTGGGCCACTTGAGGTTGCCTCTGGCTTAATTGCCATGAGTCAGTTTGCAGCAGCTATTCATCCGGATATTCAATCTTGGAACGAGCAACTCACCTGGAAATTCGCAATCATAAATGGCACCGACCTTGCATGGAGCATCAGTCCATCACGATTGCTTGCGTTTGGATTGGGGGCTTTTCTGATTTTTCTGCTTTATAGAAAAGTCGAGATCCTTGGAAAACTAACGATTGTTTTCAGCACAGGTGTACTGGTTGCAATTCTCTGGATAATTATCGATGGCATCCTTCATTTCAATTATGAGGGGGCGTTTGAACTCGCCGGAAGGGATTGGCCCGGCTTTGGTGGCTTTTCCTCCGGTCTGGGTCAGGCAATGATCCTCGCCATGTATTCCTACCTAGGTTATTACAACATCTGTTATGTTGGTGACGAGGTAAAAGACTCTGGTAGAACCATCCCAAGATCCATTTTCATATGCAGTGTCACGGTCATTTCACTTTTCCTGATGGTTCACATTGCCCTGACCAGCGTTGTTGATTGGAAAAAAATCCCCATCCACTCGCCCGAGGTCGACAGCTTCAGTCTAGCTGCGGAGTTCATGAAAATCCTGCATGGCGAGGGTGCAGCCATCCTGATGACTCTGTTTTTGGTCTGGAGTTGCCTGGGAGCCGCTTTTGCCGCCCTGCTTGGGTATTCCAGAATTCCCTACAGTGCTGCAAGAAAAGGGCATTTTTTCAGGGGCCTTGCCCGAGTACACACAACCCACCATATCCCCCACTTTTCTTTGTTGCTAGTAGGCGGATTGACTCTCTTTTGGTCTTTTTTCGATCTTGGATCAGTTATCACCGCCTTGATCACCACCAGAATTTTAGAACAATTTTTGGGCCAGATCATAGGCTTGATGCTATTACGACGAAATCAACCCACACTCAACAGGCCTTACAAAGTTCCCTTTTATCCCTGGCCCTGCCTGATGGCCTCGGCGGGATGGTTGTTTCTTTATTTTTCAGCTGGTTGGTTTTTTATCGTTCTGGGCTTGGTAACCCTGCTTTTGGGATGTCTTTTCTACTTCGGATGGAACAAGCTCGAAAGCAAAAAAATCATCAGAGTTGATTGATCTTCTCCTGACATTATGTTGACTACCATTCCATGACCCATAATAATTTTGTAAATCATCAGGCATTATACTTTTGAATTAAATAGAATGATTAAATAAGTAATTCATTCTTTTTTTGTTTTGGAGCGTGTTGTGAAAATTCTAATCGGGTGGGAAGATACTGAACAAGTTGATCTCATGACTATGTATCTTGGAGCAGGCGATAACGATATCACCATTGCAACTAGTAAAGAACATTTTAGCGCCAGCCTATTATCCATCAAAGATTTAAGTGTGGTGTTGCTATCCACCCGGTTTCCAGATTTAGAAGCCTCCTTTGAATTATTCAAGGAAATCCGGGCAATAAGACCACAGACTCCGATTGTTTGTGGTTGTATGTCCGAAGATATCTACCGCCTGGCCCGCTACATGATGGCAGGTATGAAATCGTACATCTTGCGCGACCCTAATGGCGACTTCCTCTTCCTGCTGAACGCCATGATGGAAAGTGTGGTTGAATCCGTTAAAGCAGAGCGCGAACAAAAACTCGCTGAAAAACTTCGTGAAGAAGTCGAATCGGTACGCAAGCTACAAGAAACCATCGTTCCGAAAAACATCAAACCCCCCGTTGGCTACCGGGCCTGCGCACGCTACGAACCTTCCCAAGTCAAGGTGCTTGGAGGCCAGGCAGTGACCATGGCGGGTGGTGATTATTACGACCTCTTCGGGTTGAAATCCAACAAATTCGTAGTTTTAGTTGGCGATGCCTCGGGCCACGGTATGAAAGCCTGTATGTCGGTGATCACCATGCACACCCTCGTGCGCATGCTCAAAGATGATGAACATTTAAAACCATCGGATTTTGTCGCTACCGTAAATAGAAACCTTTGCGAACAAGCCATCGTTAGCGCAGATGGAGGTTTTATCACCCTTGCCTATGGCATTCTTAATGGTGATACGCATGAATTTCAGTGGTGCTCTGCAGGGCACCCCTCACCACTGATTCAATCCATGGAGACAGGCGAAGTCAGAAATGTTTCAGATGAAGAGGTTGGCGGTATGCCCCTTGGGCTTTTTGAAGGTGCGGAATACGAACAACATTCCTTTACCATCCCACCCAAAAGCAGACTTCTGTTTTATACCGATGGTTTGCAAGAAGCTTTCCCCGATCTTGAAGTGCATGTTGAATTTGGTATCGCTGGAATCTCTGCAACCATGAAAAAGAATGTCGCAGAGCCCATCGAAAAAGTCATGGCAGCCCTGTTTGATGATTCCAATGCCTTCACCCAGGGCAATGGTAGGCACGATGATACTTCCGTGGTTTTCATCGAACGCTTTTAATAATTGCTTCTTCCCAATAAATGCTAACTCCTAACAGAGTTCTTGCACTCTTGGCTAAAATCGGGGAAACTATTACAAAGGGAGTGCTTGCAGGGATTGGCCCTGCTCTCCTAATTGTTGAACCTGCCTAAGAATTGCTTTTTTAAGGGCTTACCATGAGTAATATAATGTATTCGAAACTGATTCCCACACTTCTTCTGTTGGTAATCTTTTCCACGACAACCCAAGCTGCTAGCCCCATTGCTGACAAAGCCCTTGAAGTGGAAATCCGCAGGATCATCCAGGAACCCATGGGCGACCTCACCGAAGAAAAACTGCTTAAGCTCTTCATCCTCGAAGCACCAGGCAAATCCATCAAAGATCTTCAAGGGCTCGAAAAGTGCAAGAACCTCGCCCTTATCCGCCTTTCCAACAATCAAATCACAGACCTCAAACCCATCAAAGATCTTGCCAATGTGCAATCTCTCGACCTCGCTAACAACAAAATCTCAGACATCAAACCTATCGCAGGATTGATCAAACTCCAGTACATCGAACTTTCAGGCAACCAAATTGCAGACATCTCTGCACTCGAAAAACTTACCGCACTCAATGCCATCTACCTAGGCAACAACAAAATCTCAGACATCTCGAGTGTAAAGAACCTCGCAAAGCTTTCTTCCCTTTCGCTTCCCAAAAACCAGATATCCAACCTTGCACCCTTGGCCACGGTCACCCGGATTTCCACCCTAGACCTCAGCGATAACCAAGTTTCAGATCTTGCACCTTTATCAAAGCAGACCGATCTTCGCATGCTCATCATCGAACGAAATAAGATTGCAGACCTCAAACCTTTGGTTGATTCATGCAAGGCCGATTTTGCAGCGGCTAAACGCTTCGCACCATTCCTCAGGCTTTACCTTGCAGGGAACACACTAGGTGCAGACTCTGCAAAACAACTCGAAGAACTAAAAGCTGCGGGCGTTCGCAAAGAATCTTAATTAAAAACTTATAGCATCTCGAAAGGTTTAATCATGTTGAACCGTAGAACCTTCCTCGCTTCCATGGCTTGTACCCCCTTTGCATTCGCAGCAGAAACCCCTGCCCTGCCTGATATTACAAAGCTACCCTCGGTAGTAAACCTGCCCGACCCTCTGATCTTCCTTGATGGCACCAAGGTTGCAGATAAGGCTGCTTGGTTCCACAAGCGCAGGCCCGAACTTAAACAACTCTTCCAACATTACATGTATGGTTACTACCCCACCAAAACCGTTGAGGTGACAAGCAAGGTTCTGTCCCACGACCCCAAAGCTTTTGCAGGTAAAGGTATCCTCAAGGAAATCGAGATCTCTTTCGGGCCTCCTTCAACTCCCACCATCAAAATGCTTCTTGCAATCCCCGCAGAGCGCAAAGAAAAAGTTCCTGTATTCATCGGTATGAACTTCGCAGGCAACCATGTGCTTGTTGATGATACTGCGATCAAAATCCCGACCGCTTGGATGTATGATCGCTACCCTGGGGTTGTGAACAATCAGGCATCCGAAAAAGGCCGGGGCGCTCAGAAAGACACATGGAATATTGAAGAAACCCTTGCTGAGGGCTTTGCAGTTGCAACCTTTTACGCAGGCGATGTTGATCCCGATGTGAAAGATAAACGCATGGGTATCCAACCTCATCTCGAAAAAGCGGGGATCGCACCCACAGGCAAAAACGCTTGGGGCACCGTCGCAGCATGGAGCTGGGGCATCATGCGGGCAATTGATGTACTCGTTAATCAACCCGAGCTTGATCCCAAACGCGTTATTGTCGTGGGCCATTCTAGATTAGGTAAAACCGCTCTTCTTACTGCTGCGTTTGATGAGCGTGTAGCGATGGCGATTCCTAATCAAGCGGGCTGTGGGGGTACCGCACCTAGCAGAGGAAAAGTGGGCGAATCCGTACAGCGCATCAACACTTCCTTCCCACATTGGTTCAATGATGCGTTCAAAGAATTCAACACCCAGACCGATAAACTCCCCTTCGATCAGAATTGCCTAGTCGCACTCTGCGCGCCCCGCCCTGTGCTTTTCACCAACGCTGTCGAAGATACTTGGGCCAACCCCGAAGGCCAGTTTGATGTGCTTAAAGCTGCAGAGGGAACTTATAAATTCGTAGGCGCAACCGGCCTCGCCTCACCCAACATGCCCGAGTTGGGAAAACTCTCAGACGGCACCCTAGGCTACTTTATCCGAGCAGGCAAACATTCGATGAGCCCTATCGATTGGCAGGCCTACCGCGCATTTGCAAAAAAGCATCTACCCAAGCAGGGCTAAGCCTACGAATCTTTACGGTCCTACTTTTGCCCAGGTCGATCCAACTCGATCGTAAAGTTGTTCGCCTTACCTGCCTCCACTTTCACCTTCAAGGGCGAAGTTACGAAGTCTAGATACTTGGGATGAATGTTTTTCACCTTATCTTTAACCTGCACTTCGTCTGTTTGATCGACATCAATGCGAACAACCTGCTCGCCTTCCACTGCGCCGCCCCCCTCCTTTACAGTGCTTAAAGAAAAAGTACCATCTGCATTGGTTTGCGCCATCGAACGCATATGCGGAGGCTTCACCGCCTCGAAGTAAATGAGGCCATTGAAAGGTTTGCCATCAGCTTTGTAAACGACCTTGCCCGTGGTCGGGAAGGTTTTAACACCCTCCGCACATCCTGCAAGAATAATGACAGAGATAAAAAAAGAGGTGCGAATCATGAGTGCTCCATTTTAATAGCTGATAAAAGAAACTTTAATTTTTGGGTCTTTCGATTTCGATGACAAAAAAGTTGCTGTTTCTAGGCTCAACATTCACCCGGATAGGTGATGTTATAAAATCAAGATATTGAAGCTTCACAACCTTGGAGCGGTTCTTGAAATCCGGACTATCGGGCATGTCTATGTCTACCCGAACCACCTGCTCCCCTTCAACTGAACCACTTCCCTCCCGAACGGTACTTAATGAAAAAGACCCATCGGCTTTGGTGGTTGCCATCGATCGGGTGTAGGGAGCATTAACCGCTTCGAAATAAATCTTCCCCATAAAAGGCGAGCCATCGTCTTTGTAAACAACTTTACCCTGTGTTGGGTAGGTTTTTAGTTCGGAAGAACAACCCACAAAGGCAGGCAGGAAGAGAATCATAAACCATGCATTGAACCAATTAATAATCACCGGGCAGTTCTCCATCATCCGGAACGCACAACCTTCTGAATGTTAACACGGATATAGAGTTGTTGATTGATTTAACGCTGCCATCAGCAAATGAAAAATTACATACACCACTATGCCAGGAACCATAACGATAGGTGGCGTTGTAGGCATCGTCTTTATCTGCTGCGATGTTATATTCGTTGGTGTACTTACCTGTTGCGGGGTTAAGCGTGCCCGACCAACCACCATACCTCGCAGAAACGGTTTGATAATCTCCATTAAAGACACTGCCTTCGCTGCCAAGGGTTTTAGATGATTGCAAATGTTTTTCTCCAAAGGCGATGGTGGAGGATGTGCCATCGGTGATATCCCTAAATTGCCTGACCGACTGAAAAGATTCTTGCGTAGTAATGACGGCATTCGGGTCGGTTACCACCGGACTATAGTTGACGATAACGCTGGTATAGGTGTTTGGTGACTTTGCTGCTCGGGAACGAACAATCACTCCATCGAAATTGTACATATCAGTTCCTGAATTTGCGGCATAATCGGAAACCGATCCGGGAATCTGCCCAAAAGTTGGCGCAGTACGGCTGTCGCCTCCGTTACTTAAAGATGAGGAGGGGCTTCTTCTGCTAGGGCAAACAAAGAGCGATACATTTTTCTCTCTCGCTGTTGCAGTTTGCACATGATACCGCTTGGTAAGATCCCATTGCTTATACATGTTTTCCTGTTCCACATAAGGCAATATCAACACAGCCCAGGTCGCCCATTGATCTTCGACATACGCCAACAGCAAACCGCCATTGTTGGCTGATTGATGATTATGAAACGCAAGGCCAAGTTGCTTGAGATGATTACTACATTGAATACGCGCTGCTGCTTCCCTGACTTTTTGCACCGCAGGAAGAAGTAAGCCAATCAAAATGGCAATGATTGCAATAACCACCAACAGCTCTATGAGTGTAAATCCCGAGGTGCGATTTTTATTAAAAGAGGACATAGATGGCTCCACTTTTGTAAAGGCAGGAAACAAAGAGGGAATTACCGAGGAATTTAAAGCTTAACTTTATCCGCAATCGAAAACAACAAAAATCAAACCCATGCTAGCAACAATAAAAGTCCCCCATCTTATCACAATCGTAGTAAAGGGCTTAATTTATGATGCTTTGTTGGTTTGGTATTGCTGGAACTACGCTCGTTTCGCTATACGACTTGAGTATTCTTTTTAGCAAAGGTGGGATGCTTGTGAATCATGTTTGGGTGCGAAGATTTCCGGTACTATTCCTACTGCTATCAAGCTTATTGTTATCCGCAGGTTGCAGAAGTCCCAACAAGCACAAAACAAGTTATTACCCCTTGCCTAGTTCTCGCTGGTCGGAGCAAACCGAGCAGTATTTAGTTTCGCGAAAGTTACCCGCCAAACTTGAAGATACCAATCCTCAATCGTTGTTACGAGCCCTCAGAGAAAAAAGCCTGAACCTCACCGACCTCGAATCGATGATGGAACTTTCGTTTGAAAAGGCAGATCTCACCGACAACACCGATATTTATGCAGGCGTGGAATATTATGCCTACGCAGCTTGCTTTGCTTGGCGAATCCTAGACCGCGAAGGGTTTGACAATCCCAAAACGCAACGCGCTTACGCTATTTATAATGCCTGCCTAGCAAGAGTTTTGGAAGATGGCACAAGAGACAAAGGTTTTCAAATGAACGGGCAATGGAGCGTTCACGAAAAAATCCCCTCCTTCCCTGTTTACGCCCATGGCTTTCCCAATAGAGTTCACCTGTTTCGAAATCTCACCGTTCCCAAGACCGATACCAGCTACAACTTGACCAATTATTATGTACGAAAAGGTGCGGGCCTACCCGTCATCTTCCATCCTGATGCAGAAGCAAACTCTGCCGACCCACTTGATATTTATCACAATCTAGGCCACCCAATGAGCGCCACTGTTCTTATTCTTCCCAATGATGATCTTGAAAAAGGTTTTTGCAGGCTTGAAGTTGTAAACCCCAGAATCTACAGCACCATCAAGATAAATGGGAAGAACACGCCCCTCGCAGGTGACTTCTCTGCTGCTTATCAGGAAATGCTCGAAAGAGATCTTGGCTCTAAACTTTGGATCATGGGCTTTTTAGATGGCGATCGAGAGTCTAGATTCCAAGGCCTTTACATGGCGGAGCCCTATCAGCCCGATAAAATCCCCGTTGTTTTTGTTCATGGCTTGCTTTCCACCCCAGCAACCTGGATGGAAACCATGAATGAACTAGATCAAATCCCAGGCATCAAAGAGCGCTATCAATTCTGGTTTTATATGTACCCAACATCAGGGTCTATCCTTTTAAACGGGACTGATCTACGCGAAAATCTGCAACGCACCATCCAACAAATAGACCCCAAAAATGAGAATCGAAACCTCAAGCACATGGTTCTTGTAGGCCATAGCATGGGAGGGCTTCTCGCTAGGCTTCAAGTGACCCATAGTGATGACAAGCTTTACTCCGGTTTATGCAAGGTGCCCTTTAATCAGCTGCAAGGCAAACCCACCGTACTCGAACTTGCAAGGAAGACTCTTTTTTTTGAACCCAATCCTAATATTTCCCATGTGGTTTATATTGGCACACCTCATAACGGTTCGCCCCTTAGTTTCACTCCCACGGGGCGGTTGGGCAGTCTGATCGCCCACACGCCCTCTTGGCAGAAAAATTTCCGCTCCGAACTCAACGAACAAAACCCGGGCGCTTTCCTCCCCGCTTTCAAAATCCAAAGCCAACCCAACAGCATTGATATGCTTGGGTTCGAAAACCCTTTCCTCAAAGTATTTCAAAGCCTTAGGCCTTCCGAACATATTCAAGTCCATTCAATTGCAGGCGATATGAATCAGTTCTTTGAATCCCGAAAAGGCGACACCGTTGTTCCCCTTAGCAGTGCCCTTGCAACCAAATCCGACACCGTCACAATTGTCGAGGAAAAGCACATGGAACTGCATCATCACCCCAAAACCATCTCGGAAATTATACGCATTCTTCAACAAAACATCACCGAAGCAGATGCACTAGCCTCCAAAGCAAAATAGTCCGCTTTTTACATCACTTTTCATATTCGTTCTGATACATTAACTCAGTATTATTGGCACTTATTTTTATTTAGTAGGAGATCCCTTTCATGACTTCTAATTTAATCCAAGCCCCCGAAGGCATTACTAAATACACCGACCGCCTTGCAGACCCTTGTATCATGGTCATCTTTGGCGCATCGGGCGACCTTACCAAGCGGCTCCTCATGCCCGCATTGTTCAACCTTCATTGTGGCGGACTTCTAAGCAGCGATTTTGCAATCATAGGCATCGCTTTCGACAGCCTCGACACCGAGAGTTTCCGCAAAAAAATGACCGAGGACATTAAAAAGTTCAACACACGCAAAGTCTTTGATGAAAACCAATGGAATGAATTTGTTCAAAAACTTTACTACACCCAAGGTGATTTCTCCGACCCTGAAGCTTACAAAAGGCTCGCTGTTTTAATCAACGCCACCGAAGCCAAATTAAAAACCGGAGGCAACACCCTGTTTTACATGGCCACACCGCCATCGGTATTTGAACTGGTTTCCTCCAACCTTCAATCATCGGGTGTTAAGAATTCCGAAAAAGGCTGGGTCAGGGCGATCTTCGAAAAACCATTCGGTCATGATCTTAAAACCGCTGTTGAGTTAAATCGCCTGCTTTTAAAGCATTGGAAAGAAGAACAGATTTACCGCATTGATCATTATCTGGGCAAGGAAACAGTACAAAACATTCTTGCGTTCCGCTTTGCCAACGGAATTTTTGAGCCCCTTTGGAATAAAGAACATATTGATCATATTCAGTTTAGCGTCATGGAAACCGTGGGCGTTGAAAGCAGGGGTAAGTATTATGAAACCTCGGGCGTGCTGCGCGACATGATCCAAAATCATATGTTTCAAATGCTTTCCTACCTTTGCATGGAGCCTCCTTCTTCCTTCAAGCCCGATGCAATCCGAAATCAAAAATCTGAACTCCTTGATGCGGTTCGCATCATGACTCCCGAAATGGTTCGCACCCACACCGTTCGCGGGCAATATGGCCCGGGTAAAAAATGGGATGAATCCCCAGCGCCTGGCTATCGCCAAGAAACTGATGTTTCACCCACTTCAAACACCGAAACATTCGCATGCTTAAAATTATTCATCGATAATTGGCGCTGGGATGGTGTGCCTATTTATCTCCGCTCGGGCAAAAACCTCTGGAAACGAGGCACCGAAATCATGGTTCAATTCAAAAACCCACCCGACATCCTTGGTAGGGGCCAATCTGCAAGCAACACCAGAATTCCCAATCGCCTTTTCTTCCATATCCAACCCGATCAAGGCATCGAACTTCGTGTTCAAGGCAAATCACCCGGACCAACCATGTCCACCCAAACCATTAACATGCGTTTCGATTATAGCGAATCTTTCGAATCCTCGAGAGGCACGGGCTACGAAGTCCTTCTCTATAATTGCATGATTGGCGATGCCACCCTGTTCTCTAGAACTGATCTGGTTGAAACAGCTTGGCGCATTGCACAGCCCATTTTTGATGTCTGGGAAAAAGAGCCCGCAGGTGACTTCCCCAACTACCCTGCAGGGGGATGGGGGCCCAAGAAAACCTACGACCTCATCGAGAACGATGGCCGTAACTGGGTGGAAGTGGTCAGCCGTGATGTGCTTGAAAAAATCCCACTCTTCAAAGACACTGGCAAGATCTTCCTTTACAACCTTGCAATCAACCTAAGGCCCGATATCTACGCCCCCGGTGATTTCATCATCAAAAAGGGCGAGGTTGGAACTGAAATGTTCATCATCTCCAGTGGCTCGGTCGAAGTTCTGGATGATCAAGGCAAAACAATCAACACCATGGGCGATGGCGCCTTTTTTGGGGAACTCAGCCTTCTTAATGCCACTCCCCGTACCGCTAGCATCCGCGCAACTTCTGATTGCGATATCTTTATTCTTGCCAAGAAAGATTTCGACAAGGTACTTAAAACCTACCCCGAGTTCCTTGATAAAATCAAGAAGATAGCAGAAGAACGCTATAAGGTGAAACTGCCCACCACCTAGGAACGCGGTGCAAAAGAATTCTGCCTTTTATTCAACATCAAGGAAATAGGATGCAATACCTTCGTGCTTTCACACTACTGTTTTTCATCTTACTTCCAGCACTTTTGCTCGCGGATGAAAAACTCAAGGGCATTGCTTGCAGATCGGTTCACCTAGGCTACCCTGCACCCGAAGGCAACTCTTTTTACATCGAGATGAAAATTCTTTCCTCCGCGCCCGGCACCTATTTCATGGCTTGCGGTTGGAACAAGGGATACTTCGGCGTACAAGAACTTGCGAACGGTAAAAAAATCATCCTCTTTTCTGTATGGGATTCAGGGCAGAACGATCCCAAAGCAGTCGAAGAGGATAAACGCACCAAGCTTGTTCATAAAGATGAAAAAACCCGTATCGGACGCTTCGGGGGTGAAGGCACCGGTGGGCAATCATTCTATGATTACGATTGGAAAATAGGCGAAACCCTGCGCTTCCTTGTCACTTCCAAAGTTGAAGGCAACCGTACCGTTTACTCCGGGCACTTCTTCCACTCCGAACAAAAAAAGTGGATCCATATGGTTTCTTTTTCCACCATCACAGGTGGCATCAACCTCAAAGGCTATTATTCCTTCATCGAAGATTTCAAACGCGACAAAGTTTCCACCACCTTCGCTCGCAAAGCAGAATTCGCTAACCCTTGGATCAAAAATACCCAGAACGATTGGATCGCAGTTTCCAAGGCCAACTTCACCGCAGATGCAAACCCTGTTCTGAATATCGATGCAGGCACCAAAAACGGACACTTTTTCTTGGTCACCGGGGGCAATACTGATAACACCCTTAAACTTCGGTCTGTTATCGATTACCCCAAACCGGAGTTAGCTCAACCTGCTGACATTCCCAAATAAACGAGATCGATTTCGCGCTATTGCTGCTAGAAATCCCAAAAATCTTCCCAGTTTCAACGGTTTTTATCATTATCCAAGATTCACCCGTTATGATCTCGCTTGCAATGGCCATATTGACTATAAATACTAAAGCAGAATCGGCTTTTATTGTCGTAATTGACTTTTTGTATGACTCTAGCGAGAGGATTGCATGAGCTCTTTTGTTCCGATTCCTTCCAGCTCGATTGGCTGTAAATTCTTCATGGGCATCACTGGCCTTCTACTTATAGGCTTTGTGCTCGGCCACATGACCGGCAACCTTCTTATATTCTTAGGCCCAGAAGCCATCAACGAATATGGCGAATTGCTGCAAACCATGGGTCATGGCGTGCTTATCTGGGTTGCTCGCATCGGCCTCGTTGCTATTTTCTCCATTCACATGACACTCGCTTTTATACTTCGAAATAAAAACACCAGCGCCAGGCCCGTTCCTTATGGTGCAGATGGTACCATTCAGGCATCGTGGGCTTCCCGCCATATGATGCTCACGGGCATCGTGATCTTTTTGTTTCTTGTTTATCACATTGCCCATTTCACGGTTGGAGCAATAGATCCTGATAACCATAAGGAAGTAATTGCCCGCGATATTCACAACAAGTTCGATATTTACACGATGGTGGTGAGAGGTTTCCAACAGCCATTAGTAAGCGGATTGTACATTCTTGCTCAACTCGCACTAGGCTTGCATTTAACCCATGGGGCAGGTAGCTGGTTGCAATCATTAGGGCTTGCCCGTGGTTGGGTTCGCAATCTCACTCTCCCTTTGGGGTATGGAATCGCAGCCATTATCGTTGTTGGGAATTGTTCAATTCCTATTTCCATCCTACTGGGATGGGTGAAATAAGGAGAGGATCCAGGGACGATGAACCTAGATAGCAAAATACCCGAAGGCCCACTCGAACAAAAGTGGGATAGCTTTAAAGCTAACATGAAGCTGATCAATCCTTCGAACAAGCGCAAATACAAAATCCTTGTCGTTGGCACAGGTCTCGCAGGTGCATCTGCTGCTGCCTCTCTTGCTGAACTCGGCTACCAAGTCGAAACCTTCTGCTTCCAAGATTCACCACGCAGGGCTCATAGCATCGCTGCGCAAGGTGGTATCAATGCTGCAAAGAATTATCAAAACGATGGCGACAGCATCTGGCGCCTTTTTTACGACACCATCAAGGGTGGCGACTTCCGCTCACGCGAGGCCAATGTTTACCGCCTAGCCCAGATGAGCGTCAAAATCATTGATCATTGCGTTGCACTTGGCGTACCCTTCGCACGAGAATATGGTGGCCTTCTCGACAACCGCAGTTTTGGTGGCGCACAGGTTTCACGAACCTTCTATTGCAGAGGCCAGACAGGCCAGCAACTTCTTTTGGGCGCCTACAGCACCATGGCTAGGCAAATTGCCCAAGGCAGAATTAAATCACACCCACGCACCGAAATGCTCGACCTCGTCACCATCGATGGCAGAGCCCGGGGCATCATCGTTCGCGATCTCCAAACAGGCAAAATCGAATCCTATGCTGGAGATGCTGTCGTGCTTGCAACAGGCGGCTATGGCCCAGTCTTCTTTCTTTCTACCAACGCTGTGGGTTGCAATGTTACTGCTACTTATCGTGCCCACAAGCGAGGCGCTTTATTCGCCAACCCCTGCTACACTCAAATTCACCCCACCTGCATCCCTGTGACTGGCGATTACCAATCCAAGCTTACTTTGATGAGCGAATCGCTTCGTAACGATGGCCGTATCTGGGTTCCCAAGAAGCAAGGTGACAAGCGCACCCCCGATCAAATCCCCGATGCAGAGCGCGACTACTTCCTCGAACGCAAGTACCCAAGCTTCGGCAACCTCGCTCCCCGCGATATTTCTTCCCGGGCTGCTAAAGAAGCTTGCGATGCAGGCAAAGGCGTTGGCGAAGGCGGCAGAGGCGTCTACCTCGATTTCACCGATGCCATCAAAAGGCTTGGCGAAAACCTTATTCGCGAACGCTATGGCAACCTCTTCGACATGTATCACCACATCACCAACGAAAACCCCTACAAGGTGCCTATGCGCATCTACCCCGCAGTGCATTATTGCATGGGCGGCCTATGGGTTGATTACACCCTGATGAGCAATGTCTCTGGGTTATTTGTTTTGGGTGAAGCGAATTTTTCTGATCATGGTTCCAACCGCTTAGGCGCAAGTGCCCTTATGCAGGGGCTTTCAGATGGTTATTTTGTCGCACCTTACACCATCACGAATTATCTTGCTTCTGCAAAGCCGGGCGATGTAACCACTGCTCATCCCGATTTCAAACGCTGCGAAAACGATGTGAACGAAAACATCAAAAAAATTCTTTCCATCAAGGGCAATCGCAGTCCGCTCAGCATTCATCGCGAACTGGGCAAGGTGGTTTGGAACGAAATTGGCATGGCTCGAAGCAGAAAGAGTTTGACCACTGCCCTTCAACAGATTCCTGCAATCCGCGAAGATTTCTGGAAAAATATCTCAGTGCCAGGCTCTGGTGATGAGATGAACAAGGGCCTCGAATACGCCCTCCGAGTTGCTGATTTCCTTGAGTTCGCAGAGCTGCTTGCTGAAGATGCGCTTGCCCGCGAGGAATCATGTGGCGCACACTTCCGCGAAGAATATCAGACCGATGATGGTGAAGCTATGCGCAATGATCAGGATTTTGCTTTTGTCTCTGCCTGGGAATACAAGGGCATGGGCAACAAGCCACACCTCCATAAAGAAGCTCTCACATACGATAATGTCCACCTTGCAGTGAGGAGTTACAAATAATGAAACTAACACTTAAAGTTTGGCGTCAGAAAAACCCTACCGATGCAGGGCGATTCGTTGAATACCAAGCCAACAACATCTTCCCAGATATGTCTTTCCTCGAAATGCTCGATGTCGTCAACGATGGGTTGATGTCTAATGGACAGGAACCCATTGCCTTCGACCACGATTGCAGGGAAGGTATTTGTGGCAGTTGCAGCTTAGTAATCAACGGCAGAGCCCATGGCCCAACCCGTGGCACCACCTGCCAGACTTACATGCGCAACTTCACCGATGGCCAAACCTTGGTAATCGAACCCTGGCGTGCTAAAGCTTTCCCAGTGCTGCGCGACCTCGTTTGCGATCGCTCTGCCTTCGACCGCATCACCCAGGCGGGCGGTTATATTTCCTCCAACGTTGGGGGCGCCCCCGATGGTAATGCACTGCCCATCGCCAAGGTGATTTCCGATAAAGCCATGGATGCAGCAGAATGCATTGGCTGTGGCGCCTGTGTCGCCGCCTGCAAGAATGCTTCCGCAATGTTGTTTGTTGCTGCGAAGGTTTCGCATCTGGGGATGTTACCCCAAGGCCAGCCCGAACGCACTGCACGAGTTCGCAAAATGGTTTCGCAAATGGATGATGAAGGCTTTGGTGCCTGCACTAATCAGTATGAATGCGAAGCGGCTTGCCCCAAGGAAATCAGTGCGGACTTCATCGCCCGCATGAATGGCGATTACCTCTGGGCCTCCGTTACCCCCGAAGAATAAACCCAACGCTTTAAAAGTTAAACCACTTAGCGCCCCACACCGGGGCCTTCGGGCAAGCTGCCTGAACTCCAGATCACCTTGTTGGCATGTTCATAGCCCAGCACGGTTACGCTACCCGCACGAATTGCAAAGTTGCTGCCACAAAGCGCAGGCAGGCCAAGCCAGGTTGCGATGATGAATCGTGAAAAATGACCATGCGAAAAGAGTGCGATATTACCGTCAATCTTCGAGCATTTCTCAAGCAACTGCTGGGCCCTCGAATGCACCTGCTCAATGTTTTCGCCCTTAGGGCAACCATCTCGCCAAATATCCCAACCCGGGTGCAGCTTCTTGATTTCATCCGTCTTCAAGCCTTCATAAGCACCATAATCCCACTCCAAAAGCAGGGGTTCAGGTTGCACCTGCGATTCCAACCCACTGAGTTTTGCAGTGGTCATCGCTCGGGTCAGCGGGCTTGATAATACCGTGCTGAAGTTCATCTTGCTTAACCATGGCTTTAGTTCGCTCGCAGCTTTTTCTCCCTTGGCAGTCAAGGGAATATCCGTTAACCCGGTA
>Ga0209596_1001933_pt1 | contig 17366 bp, 14 predicted proteins | sample M_130807_MF_Meta_FD_187314 | JGI IMG/M metagenome (GOLD analysis project Ga0209596, IMG submission 187314) | Freshwater microbial communities from Lake Montjoie, Canada to study carbon cycling - M_130807_MF_MetaG (SPAdes) (version 2) | ecosystem: Environmental > Aquatic > Freshwater > Lake...
CTATCAAATGCTGTGAAGGTTGATGGTGTTGCTTCTTTTACTTCGGGCTTGTTGTCAACGACTTCAATAAATTTACTTACCATTTCTTCTTCAGGAAGTATAACCGGAGCTTCCAATAGTAGTTTTGTATCCGGTCCTGTAAGAAAGGTAGGAAATTCAAATTTTATTTTTCCTGTTGGAAAGGGAGCAAAATATGCACCAATCGCTATTTCAGCCCCTTCTTTGGTAACGGATCATTTTACGGCAGAATACTTTAATTCTAGCCCTCTACTAACTTATGACAGTACACTGAAAGATGCAACTATCAACCGATTAAGTAATTGTGAATACTGGAACTTGGAAAGGACCAATGGGTCATCAGCTGTAAGTGTCAGCCTTAGCTGGGAATCTTCCAGAAGTTGTAGTATAACCAGTATGGGAGATGTAGTGGTTGCTCATTGGGATTTGAACTTGTCAACTCCAATATGGAAAGACTTAGGGAATTCAGCTACAACCGGTTCACTAAGTTCCGGAACCGTAACATCATTGTCTGCGGTGAATTCATTTAGTCCTTTTACACTTGCGTTAATACAGTCACAGTCTCCCTTACCAATTAAACTGCTTAGTTTTACGGCAGTTAATAATGAAAAAAATGATGTTGATGTAAAATGGCAAACAGCAACTGAAACTAATAATGATTTTTTTACTGTAGAGAGAAGTGATGATGGGATTCATTTTCTGCCAATTGAAAAAGTGGATGGTGCTGGAAATAGTACACAATTAATAAATTATTCTATTATTGATCATGCACCTGGATCTGGAGTATTATATTATCGATTAAAGCAAACTGATTATAATGGAGTATTCATTTATTCGGATGTTGTTTCAGTTTCAATTGCTGAATTTTCTGATATAAATTCAGTGAATATTTTTCCTAATCCAACAAACGGTATTGTAAATGTTGAGTTTGAAAAAGGGGCTAGCAAGGTTGTTAATATTGAAATTGTAAACGTATTCGGGCAGCTAGTCTATTCGGATAGTAGAAGTGTTGATCGAAATCTTTCTATTGATCTTGCTTTTTTACAGAAGGGTATTTATATGTTGAAACTAAAGGCAGATGGTTACGTATATAATAAAAAGGTTGTTAAAAAATAATTAATTTAGAATTAGAACAACTTTTAAAAAAATATTTTCATGAAAAGGTAAATATTTTTTTTTTACTTTTTTGGTTGATTGATTTCTTAAATCTAATTAATATATATTACATATAAATTATTAATCATTCCTTAATCATTCGTTAAAACTAGTATGAGAATGAAAGATTAATTTTGTGTTGTGATAATATTTAAATATCCTTATAATTCTTAATTAATGAAATATGAATTTATCATAATTCATTTTCTTTTTAAAGCAAAACGCTTTACAGTCACTCAGCCCTCTATATTTTCCTTACGTTTCACTACTAAATATTTAAAACTATGAAAACAATATTGTTTTGGTTTCATGCACTTGTCTTGCGGCTATTCATGAAACAGCTCTCAGCACTTTATTCTCCTTTTAAATCAAATAAGATTAATAAGGAGGCGCATTCATTAGTAATCTAATATGTAATTAAAATGAAGAAAAGAGAAGTAGAGTTAGTGGTAATTTCGGATGTCCACTTAGGAACGTATGGGTGTCATGCGAAAGAATTGTTGAAATATTTGAAAAGTATTAAACCAAAAAAGTTAATATTAAATGGTGATATCATTGATATTTGGCAATTTAATAAACGCTATTGGCCAGCTACTCACATGCAAGTTATCAAGCATATTACAGGGCTAATAGCCAAGGGTGTGAAAGTGTATTATGTTACAGGAAACCACGATGAAATGTTAAGACGTTTTGTTGGTTTTAAAATGGGGTCGCTGAAAATTGTAAATAAAGTTGTTTTGAATATTGATGGACAGAAAACATGGATTTTTCATGGCGATGTATTTGATGTGACAATGAAGCATGCAAAATGGTTGGCGAAATTGGGGGCCATTGGTTACGATGCATTAATATTAATTAACAGAGGTGTGAATTTTATCTCTCAAAAAATGGGGAGAGGAAAGATATCGCTGTCTAAAAAAATAAAGAATAGTGTGAAAGGAGCAGTAAAATTTATTAATGATTTTGAACAAACAGCTGCAGACATAGGTATTTCAAACGAATATGATTTTGTTATATGTGGTCACATTCATCAGCCCGAAATAAGAGAAATGAAAAACGGGAAAGGTGTCATTACATATATGAATTCAGGCGATTGGATTGAAAACCTAACTTCGTTGGAATATAATGAAGGTAATTGGAGCATATATAAATATCATGAAGACGCATTTGCACAGGCAATTGACTTGACACATAAAAATCATGCTACACCTAATAAAGTAGAATTGTTTGAGAATTTAATTGAAGAATTTAATTTGATGAAACGTGCATAACAAATTTTTTAAATGAAAATATTATACGCTATACAAGGTACAGGAAACGGTCATTTAAGTCGTGCAAGAGATATTATTCCTATTCTTCAAAAGAAAGGGCAGGTAGATATTTTAGTGAGTGGTATTCAAGCGGATGTAAGTTTGCCGTTTGAAATTAAATACAAGTTAAAAGGTCTGAGCTTTGTTTTTGGGAAAAAGGGAGGAATAGATATCGTAAGTACCTATTTAAAGATGGATATGCGAGAGCTATTAAAGGATATTGAAAAGGTTCCTATTGAAGCGTATGATTTGATAATTAATGATTTTGAACCAGTTACAGCTTGGGCCTGTAAACAAAAGGGATTGCAGTGCATTTCATTAAGTCATCAGAGTGCTGTATTGGCAAAAAATGCTCCTAAACCGAAAAAAAAAGACCCCCTTGGAAAATCGGTTTTAAAATATTATGCGCCTTCCACAGCTCAATACGGATTTCATTTTTCTAGTTTTGATAAAAATATTTTTACTCCAGTAATCAGGCAAGAAGTCAGGAAACTTTCTCCAGAAAATAATCGACATTATACTGTTTATTTACCTGCATACGATGATGAACGTTTGTTGAAAAATCTTAGAAAATTTAAATCTATTCAATGGGATGTTTTTAGCAAACACAATAAAAAAATTATTACAGAAGATAATGTCACAATACAGCCCATTAACAATGAAAGGTTTTTAAAAAGTATGGCTACAAGTACAGGTGTATTGTGTGGTGCAGGTTTTGAAACTCCTGCTGAAGCAATGTTTTTGAAAAAGAAGTTATTGGTTATTCCTATGAAGACTCAGTTTGAACAACAATGTAATGCAGCTGCTTTAAAAGAAATGGGGATTCCTGTAATAAAAAGCTTGAAAAAAAAATATCATCATATAATTAAAGATTGGTTGGAATACGGGAAAGTTGTTTCTGTAGATTATCCCGACAATACAGAGCGGATTTTGAATATGGTCATAGCCAATCATTATAAAAAAAAGATATATATTCCCGATTTTGAATGGCATGAATCACCAGCATCTGTTCGTATTTAAGTGATTAAAAATAGATGTTTAATAAAAAAGAATTTGGGGTTGAATTTAAATGGGGCGTTTCTACGGCAGCTTATCAGATTGAAGGAGCCCACAATATAGATGACAAAGGTTTGTCTATTTGGGATACGTTTTCAAATCAAAACAAAAAAATTCTTGGAAATCATAATGGTAATCATGCATGTGATTTTTATAATTGCTATGAAGATGATTTAAAACTAATTAAGTATTTAAATATTCCGAATTTTCGTTTTTCACTTTCTTGGCCAAGAATAATTCCAAATGGAATAGGGGCAATCAATCAAAAAGGAGTTGATTTCTATGACCGACTGATTGATCATTCAATGGAGCTGGGAGTAACTCCATGGGTAACACTTTATCATTGGGACTTGCCGCAAATGATAGAAGATAAAGGTGGTTGGACAAACCGAGATGTTGTTAATTGGTTTTCTGATTTCGTTGAAGTATGTGCCAATAAATTTGGTGACAGAGTAAATAATTGGATGATATTAAATGAGCCAATGGTGTTTACTGGTGCAGGATATTTTTTAGGTATTCATGCACCTGGACGAAAAGGCTTGAAGAATTTTATTCCTGCGGTGCATCATGCTTCGCTTTGTCAATCAATAGGGGCTAGAGTTTTAAAAAGTATATGTCCAAATGCAAATGTGGGAACAACATTTTCTTGTTCACACCTCGAACCAAATACGAGTTCCGAAAAGGATAAATTAGCCACTAAAAGAGTAGATGCATTAATTAATCGATTGTTTATAGAACCAAGTTTAGGCTTAGGTTATCCTACGGATGATCTGAAATTATTAGATAGGATTTATCATTATTTTCTACCTGATGATGAAAAATTATTGCCTTTTGACTTTGATTTTATTGGTCTGCAAAATTATACACGTGAAATAGTTGCCCATTCTTATTTTGTCCCACTGCTTCAAGCTAAATTAATTAAAGCAGATAAACGAAATGTGCCAATTACCCTAATGAATTGGGAAGTATATCCTGATGCAATGTATCAGTCATTGAAAAAATTTAACCAATACTCCCAAATAAAAAAAATAATTGTCACAGAAAATGGCGCAGCTTTTCATGATGTCTTTTTTGATGGGAAAATTGAAGATGAGAGAAGAACAAATTATTTAAAGGATCATATTCGAGAAGTTTTAAGGGCCAAAAATGATGGAATGAAAGTAGATGGTTATTTTGTTTGGACTTTGCTAGATAATTTCGAGTGGGCAGAAGGTTTTTACCCTCGTTTTGGAATTGTACATACCAATTTTAAAACTCTAGAACGCACAATTAAAAAATCAGGTTACTGGTATAAAAACTTTTTGGAATATAAATAAATTTTCACAGAAGTTACTCCTATTAAAAAAACCTTTTTCTTTTTTGATGCCATAAAATTATTTCATGTGTGATATTTTTAATAGACTCTTATTTTTTAACATACGTAACATTATATATACCCCCTAGTTTCTTTCAATTTACAATTTCCACTTATCCATAAGCATTGAATAATATTCTACTATCATTAAAATAAAATGTTCGCTTCATTTTTGTTGTAAACTAAATCGTATCAACAAATGAAGAAATCAAGTACAGAAATTGTATTGAATCGTATTTTGAATAAGAATAAGCCTTTATCGAGGGGAATTGAAATTCGATATCTTCTATTATTATTTATTAGTATAAATTTTACTTTATTTTCAAAAGCACAAACAGTATTATATGCTACAAATTTTGGAACTGTAGCGAATGTGAATCCAGTAGGTTGGACATTTTCCGGAGTAGATATGAATATTAGTACAAATACTACTTCATCTGGTTATGCTGGCGTTTCAGGTGGTGCTTATTTAGGAGAAGGAAACTCAGTAGCCTTTACAAACACATCAGGAATAGCTGAACCCTCTTCTCAAATTGGAATATCTACTGCCACATTTGTAGCGAATACAGTAGGATATAATACTATCACTATTTCTTTTGGAATGAGAAAATCTTCAGCTGGGTATAATGCAAATGCAACGTATGCTTTCGAATGGAGTTCAGATGGTAGCACTTATACACCTATTTCGTATACCGAAGCAACAGCAGGCGGTTGGGGCTTAGCATCAGGTTCTGGTTTAACCCTTCCATCAGGTGCAGACAATCAACCAACGTTATATTTACGTTGGACTTTTAACAGAACAGGGACTGCGTCAAATTATAAAATTGATGATTTTAGTGTTTCAGGGAATTCTTTAATTGTGAATAGTCTTCCAACAATTGTTATGAACGTTGCAACTACAAACAATTATTTAGATGGTGGGGTAATAGTTCCTCCAATTAGTCCTGCGGGAATAAGCGGTGTAATCAGTGATCCTTCAGATCCTGCTAGCACATATGGAATTGACTTTACTATTAATGATTTAGAAACTCCTGTGGGCAGTTTAATTGTAACCGCTGTAAGTGCTAATACCACTGTTGTTCCTAGTGCAAATATAATTTTAACAGGAAGTGGTGCATCAAGAAATTTGAAAATGACACCTGCTGCAGTTGGTTATTCTAACATTACTATTTCGGTCAATGATGGAACGGCATCTACTTCTTATATTATATATTACGCTGCTTCAATTGCATCTACAACACCTGTAAATACTTTTTGGCATACTGGTATGTCAGATGCATCCGATGCAATTGCTCAGGATGATAATTTTTATATGAGTGGTGATGATGAGTTGGATGTGCTGAATGTTTATTCCAGATCCGCATCCGGATTGCCACTCGCGTCCTTTAATTATGCATCCTATTTATCTTTACCCGATCCTGTGAAACCCGAAGTTGATTTGGAAGCTGCAACAGTTAGTGTTGCAAATGCAAACAGGGTTTACTGGTTGGGCTCAATGAGTAATGGTTCGGCACCTTCCTTTAGTGATAAACCTAATCGTAATCGTATTTTTGCTACCACAACTTCTGGAGTAGGTGCTGCAACTTCTTTTTCTTTTGTTGGTTATTATGGAAATTTGAAAGCTGAATTAATTTCCTGGGGAGATGCAAACGGATATGACTTCACTTCAAGTGCAGCTATAGGAGTCGATTCAAAATCGGTTAACGGTTTTGCAGCAGAAGGAATGGTTTTCGCACCAGATAATACTACTTTATATATTGGTATGAGAGCGCCTTTGGTTCCAATGGCAACAAGAACAAAAGCTGTAATTGCGCCAATCATTAATTTTGAAACATGGTTCAATGGGGGTGCTCCTGCAAGTGCTGCAGTATTCGGTACTCCAATTGAACTTGATCTTGGTGGTAGAGGCTTTCGAGACTTGACAAGATTGTCTAATGGAACGTATGTGATTGTTGCAGGAAATTCAGGTAGCAGTCCTATCACGAGCGCTATTTTTAAGTGGACAGGTAACCCTTCTGATGCACCTATATTAGTTAGTACTTCAGCAGATGCTGTTTTGAATATGGAAGGTGTAATGCAAATAAATACTGGCGGTCATATTTCATTAAATGATTTACAAGTTATTACGGATGGAGGAAGTGAAATTCTTTATGCAGATGGAATGGAAGCAAAATCATTTTCAGACCTAAAGCTTAGAAAATTCAGATCAGATAATTTAAATTCTATTGATCTTTGTATAACAAGTTTAGGAGATACAACAGCTGTTGCATGTAATAATTTTATGTGGCATGGAACTAATTATATTTCATCCGCAACTCCAACACATTTATATACTGCATTCTCAGGTTGCGATTCAATAGTGACATTACATTTAACTGTCAACCCATTGCCTTCCGCTACTATATCAGTGGTCGGAACAACATCGTTTTGCTTAGGAGATTCAGTACTATTAACGTCATCTGTAGGTGCTACTTACCAGTGGGTACTGAATGGTAGTATAATAGCCGGAGCAACATCAAACACTTATAATGCGCTACTTCCAGGAAATTACACTGTTCTTTTGAGCAATGGAACATGTAGTGCAACATCTGCAAATACATCAGTAATAGTTAATCCTCTTCCTTCTACACCCGTCATCACTCAAATTGGAGCTGTGTTAACATCTACTTCTGCTTCATCCTATCAATGGTATTTGAATGGAGTTGCAATTTCTGGAGCTACAGCGCAAAACTATACAATAACTGCCAATGGAACCTATACCGTAGTTGTCTCAAATACATTTGGATGTGAATCCACATCAGCTCCTCTTATCATCACTACAACCGGAATTGCTGATGCTTCCAATAATAATATAATAAATGTATTTCCAAATCCATATAGTGAATCTACATCTATAGACATTGTACTTTCAGAAAATGCAAAAGTAATAGTTGAAGTATATTCCGTATTGGGTGAAAAAATCAAAACGCTCGTTTGCTCTGATCTTACTTCAGGAAAGCATAGTTTTTCTTTTGGTGCTAAGCAGTTAGGTTATTCATCGGGAATTTATTTTGTAAACGTGTCTATTAATAATGAAGTAAAAGTATTACGTATTATAGAGAAAGATTAAAATATTGTGTAGTATCGGATCCGCGACGATAAAAAAGCAGGAATCGTGTCCTGCTTTTTTGATTTATTAATGTAAAATTTACAATCTTAACACATCCTTCATGTAACCTTAAATTTTTGATTACTAGCATCTGACTTCTTCTTTTGTAGGTTTGCTTCATAAGATTACAAAAATGATAAAGAATATTTTCCTAGTTGCATTTGTTTTTATTTCTAGCATCACGCTTGCTGGAGATATTAGTAACGGTAAGGTAAAAGAAACCTCTCAGTTGATTTCAGGTAAAATAATTGATAAAAAAAGTGGCGAAGAAATTGCAGGGGCAGAAATAAAAATCAATGATAAAATTATCTTTTCAGATTTGAATGGTAATTTTTCAGCCATTGTTCCAAGTTCAAAAACAGAAGCATCCGTCACTTCCATTTCCTATAACGACACTAAAATTAACATTGATCCATATTCATACAACACAATCGTCGTTGAATTAGAGTCGAAATAGAATTATTAAAGTTCAGTAATAGGCCTTTGCATACCACCATGCAAAGGCTTTTCTTATTTTAGGGCTCGAAATTTTACGCCTTTCGTACGTTAATTTTACATTAACTTAACATTAAAAAATATTTATTGGTCGGTAAGCAAATTATTAAAACAATTATGATTTAATTTGCGTATAATTTATACAAACTTAAACTATAACGCTATGAAGAAAATAATTGTTTTGCTACTAGTAAGCTTTTCAATAGCTTCTGTTGCACCAGCTCAGGATATAATTTTGAAAGATGGTATTTATTTCGGTTTGAACGGAAATCTTTATTCCGGAACGTATTCAACTTATTATGAAAAGGGCAAAACTAAATCTACCTGCGATATTGTTGATGGTAAGCTAAATGGTAATGCTACCTATTATTATGAAAATGGGAATGTAATGGAAACAGGTGTTTTTGCGAGTAATGAAAAAAGCGGTCAATGGTTACGTTGGGGTGAAAAAGGAAATAAAATAGCAGAAGCTTTTTATGCTACAGGTAAGAAAGATGGTACTTGGTTAACATGGGATGAGAAAGGCACGAAAAGGTATGAAATGTTTTATTCGATGGGGGAAAAAGTTGGAAAATGGTCGATGTGGGATGAGAATGGAAAATTGCTAAGTGAAAAAACCTTTAGTGCTATCTAAACGTCAGACATATAAAAAATAGCCTTCAATTTATTGAAGGCTATTTTTTTTTATATCTCTAAGCTATATCCGATTCCTTTTATGGTTTTAATATATTTATCGCCTAATTTTTCTCTTAATTTTCTGATATGAACATCAAATGGTCCTGTTTTTTGAGAAAATTTCATATCCCCAAATCAGTTGGGAAATTTCCTTGCGAGTAAATACTTTTCTTGGAGCAGTAGATAGGAGCGATAACAATTCAAATTCTTTGCGAGGCAATACAATCTCAGCCCCTTCTAAAAATATCAAATAGCGCTCACGGTCAATAGACAAACCAGTCATAGGTATCTTATCAGCTTCTATCTGATGGCTAGAATGTCTTTTTAAAAGTGCTTTTAGCCTACTGACAAGAACTCTTGGCTTTACAGGTTTAATGATGTAATCATCCGCTCCTGCATTAAAAGCGGCTATTTGTGAATAATCTTCGTTTCGCTCGGTATGGAAGACGATCAATGTGCTTGCTAATTCAATATGGTGACGTAATTCGATACAAATGTCTATTCCATCCAATTCAGGCATTAATAGATCCAAAAGTACCAGTTCCGGAAGTTCTTTCTTTGCAATATTTATTGCCTCGCGCGAATTGTTAGATGAAATTACTGAAAACCCTTCCTGTTTTAAAGCCGTTTCTGCTGTGGAAATCAGTTCCGTGTCGGTATCAATGATTAGTATTTTTAAATTGGGATTGGTCATTTATCTTTTTATTATAAGTTGCTAAAGTAATTTCACTACCCTTGTTTTACATTAAGTTAAGATTAACTTTACTTTAGGAAATCCCCTCATAATAATTTTGTTAAATTTGTAATCAAAACGATTCTCTATGGAAAAAGATGAAATAAACAGGAGCTATGAAAAGCTGTTGCATGGGAATAAAAAATGGGCAGCAGAAAAATTACAAAACGATCCAAATTATTTTAAAGGACTTTCGCTTGGACAAAATCCAGAATATCTCTGGATTGGTTGTTCGGATAGTCGTGTTCCAGCAAATGAGATTACAGGTACTAAATCGGGGGAAATATTTGTTCATAGGAACATTGCTAATGTAGTGGTTCATACCGATATGAATTTATTGAGCGTATTGTATTATGCTGTTGAAGTTTTGCATGTGAAACATGTGATCGTATGTGGGCATTATGGATGTGGCGGGGTGATCCTTGCTATGTCCAATAAGGACAATGGTTTTGCAAACAATTGGTTGCGCAATATAAAAGAGGTTTATCAAAAAAACTCCAAAGAACTGGATGCCATTAAAGATATTCAGGCTCGAGAGAACAGGCTGGTTGAATTAAATGTTGTAGAGCAAGTACATAATCTTGCTAAAACAAAAATTGTTCAACAAGCATGGCAAAGAAGAGAATTGCAATTGCATGGGTGGGTATATGGTTTTGATGATGGGCTGATTAAAGACATGGAGGTGATGGTAGATGAAATCAGTGATCTGGAACCCATATTCAGGTATGATTTATAAATAAAACAATTCCCCTTTATTTTAATAATTTCAGCAAGTATCAAACACTTTAAAACAATTATTTATTTTTATTGTAATATTAACATTTAAAATTATGATTTTGTTAATTTTACTTTATTAAAAATTGATGTAATAGTAATAACTAAATAGCGATATAATGATTAGGTAATTCTACCTTTATTCTCTAAAGTTGCTATAAATGAGAAAAAAAAAATACATAAAAATGACATTAAACATATTTCAATTCTTTCAACCAAAAAATAAAATATTTTTCGTGCTTTTTGAAAGAGCCTCCGCAAATTTGGTTCAAATATCAAAAGCATTAGTTGAAATGGTTACCGCACCTACTCCTGAAAAAAGGAAAGAGTTTATTAGAGAAATAGAACGTTTAGAGCATGTTGGAGATAGCATCACTCACGAAACCTTTAATGAATTAAGTACTAATTTTATTACTCCATTTGATCGAGAAGATATTCATTCGCTGATTTCAGCTCTTGATGATGTAGCAGATTATGTGCATGGTTCTTCAAAACGTATAGAATTATATAAGGTTGAAACAATGACTCCTACAGTAGTCAAGCTCGCTGAGTTAATTCATCAATCGTCTCTTGAATTGCATTCTGCTGTTGTTGAGCTTAGGAATATGAAAAATATTAATAAAATTAAAGAATCTTGTGTGCGCATCAATAGCATTGAAAACCATGCGGATGATATTTTTGATACTGCAATTGCAAAATTATTTGAAGAAGAAAAAAATGCAGTTGAAATTATTAAAATGAAAGAGGTATTACAAGCCCTAGAAACGGCAACAGATATGTGTGAAGACGCAGCAAATGCTATTGAGTCTATCTTGGTGAAAAACGCATAATTTTAAATAAAACACAATAAAAATTTCAACATATCTTTAGATGACATTTTTAATCATTGTAATTGTACTCGCAATAATTTTCGATCTTATTAATGGTTTTCATGATGCCGCTAATTCAATTGCTACAATTGTTTCCACAAAAGTACTTTCACCTTTTCAAGCCGTAATTTGGGCCGCATTTTTTAATATTGTTGCCTTCTGGATTTTTGATTTAAAAGTAGCAGATACTGTTGCTAAAATTGTAGCTCCCTCATCAATTACTTATGCCGTTGTTTGCGCAGGTTTACTTTCTGCAATAGCTTGGAATCTTCTTACTTGGTGGTCCGGCATTCCTTCTAGCTCATCTCATACATTACTTGGTGGTTTTGCAGGAGCAGCAGTTGCAAATGCAGGTTTTGGTGTTGTAAATCAAGAAAAAATTCTAGTCACATTTGCTTTTATTTTCCTTGCTCCCATAATCGGATTAATAATTGGAGCGATTATAAATACTATTATTGTTAACATTTGCAAAAATGCTCATCCAACTAAAGCAGATAGATGGTTTAAACGTTTACAGTTGGTGTCATCAGGGTTATTCAGCATAGGACATGGGGGAAATGATGCACAAAAAGTAATGGGAATTATAGCAGCAGCATTAATGGTTTATACAGCCAAATTAACTGCTGCAGGGTTACCAATTCCTGAATGGGCGCACATTCATCAAGCACTTGATAGTCACGGAAAAATGGTTATTAAACATATTCCTGATTGGGTTCCTGTTGCGTGTTATTGTGCTATTGGTTTTGGAACAATGATGGGCGGTTGGAAAATTATCAAAACAATGGGTACCAAAATTACAAAAGTTACTCCTTTGGAAGGGGTGAGTGCAGAAACAGCTGGAGCTATTACCCTTTTTATGACTGAAAAAATGGGAATCCCAGTTAGTACAACACATACAATTACAGGCTCTATTATTGGAGTTGGTGTTACTAAAAGAATTTCTGCAGTTAGGTGGGGAGTTACAGTTAGTTTATTATGGGCATGGGTTCTTACTATCCCTATAAGTGGCTTATTAGGCGCCATTATTTTTTGGATACTAACGTTTTTCGGAATGAAATAAATTTATTACTCACAAAAAAAACGTTCTGCATATCGCAGAACGTTTTTTTTTGTACGTTTTTTAAAAGATTATGGAACTACAATCTCATTTGTTGTAACCTTATTACTTACATGACCGGCCCTGTCCCTTAATGTAATCTCAAATTTCACCGTATGATGTCCTGGATAATAAATTGGTGCTGCCCTTAATTTTGCTCTAATTTCTCCGTCTAATGCTTTGTATTGCCCATCAGGAGTTAAGTTTGGAACTCTGTAAGAATAAAAAAGTGTATCCATGACCGCTGTTGTGTCAATTGCATCAAAAGGCTTAAAAACGCCATCTATATCCTTGTATAGGTATTTCATCTTCAAGTCATTCGGAGAAGATGTATCAGCGCTTAAAATTCCAATGTCGCCATCACCATCTTTAAATGCTACCAGACAATCTGCTGAATCTTGCCCGTGACTAATATATTCAGAGAATGTTATCACAGGTTCTGGCGGAAATGGATTTTCCTTAACACAAGCAGGTAAAAAAAAGATCCCGGCAACAGCGATTAGTAAAATATATCTGAAATCCTTCATGGCTTTTTAATGTGATAATAAAATTAATAATTAATTTTGCTAAAAGCAATGTTAAAACGCATAAAAGTGCATAATATTGCCATCGATAGCCTTTGGAACCTCTAGTTAGCAGTATTTTTAATATTAATTCCCCAGCCGAATTCAGGCAGGTTGCGCTGGACGTGTTTTACTTTCAAGCCCAAACGAATAAGGTCTACTCCAAATACCTTTCCGGACTTCGTGTCGTTCCTAACAATGTTACAGAGATAGAGCAAATCCCCTTTTTACCGATAGAATTCTTTAAAAGTCATACAGTCATCTCCGAGAAATATTCTGAAAGAGATATTCAAGAAGTATTTACTAGCAGTGGTACTTCAGGAATGGCCCAGAGTAAGCATTATGTAGCAGATCTTTCTATTTATCAGCAGAGTTATCAGAAAGCATTTGAATTATTTTATGGAAGTATTGATGAGTGCTGCATTTTAGCTTTGTTGCCTTCCTATTTGGAACGGGATGGGTCTTCTTTAATATATATGGCAGACGATCTGATCAAAAAAAGCAGACATCCTGATAGCGGTTTTTATCTTCATAATTCTGATGAATTAATTTCGAAAATAAAACAACTCGAATCAAAAAATCAAAAGACAATTTTATTGGGTGTCACTTATGCCTTGCTTGACCTGATAGAAAAGGAGACATTTCAGTTGAAAAAAACTATTGTCATGGAAACAGGAGGCATGAAAGGGAAACGCAAAGAAATGGTGAGAGAAGAATTGCATGCACTTTTATGTGAAGGCTTTGGTGTTGATGTGATTCATAGCGAGTATGGCATGACCGAACTATTATCACAGGCCTATTCAAAAGGGAAAGGTGTTTTTAAATGCCCGCCATGGATGAACGTAATTATAAGAGATACCAATGATCCACTTTCCATTTTACCTGCTACTCGAAGTGGAGGCATCAATATAATTGATCTGGCAAATATTAATTCTTGCAGTTTTATTGCTACTCAGGATCTTGGGAAAACCTTTCCTGATGGCTCTTTTGAAGTTCTAGGTCGTTTTGACAATACAGATATCAGAGGCTGTAATTTGTTAGTCCAGTAATTTCGGTTCGCTTAAATTGCTTTGATCACAAAATAATTTTTCTTTCCTTTTTGGATCAACATATATTTATCATTGATCAATTGTTCTGAATTTATTTTCAATTCAAGATTTTCAATTTTATTTTTGTTTAGAGCCACTCCTCCTCCTTGAATCATTTTTCGTGCTTCTCCTTTAGATGGAAAAACTGCTGTTTTTTCAGCAAGGAAATCTATTATTGAAACTCCATGGTTGATTTCTATTCTTGAAACTTCAAATTGAGGAACGCCATCAAAAATATCTAAGAATAATTCTTCAGAAAGCCTTGCAAGGTCTTCTATGCTTCCATTAAATAAAATTTGAGATGCTTCTACTGCAGCATTGTAATCGTCTTCAGAGTGAACACGAATCGTGATGTCTTTTGCTAAAGCCTTTTGTAAGGCACGTAAATGAGGAGCTGCAGCATGTTCCGTTTCTAATTTTTCAATATCTTCTTTCGATAATAAGGTGAAAATGCGAATGTATGTTTTTGCATCTTCATCACTTGCATTTAACCAAAATTGAAAAAATTTATAAGCTGAAGTTTTATTTTTATCTAGCCACACATTACCACCTTCTGTTTTCCCAAATTTAGTTCCGTCAGCTTTTTTAATAAGAGGTGTTGTCAATGCAAATGCTTCGCCACTGCCTTTTCTTCGAATCAATTCTGTCCCTGTTACAATGTTACCCCATTGATCGGAACCTCCCATTTGCAATTTTATTCCTTTGTTTTTCCACAAATAATAAAAATCGTATCCTTGCACCAATTGATAACTGAACTCTGTAAAGCTCATTCCATTTTCCAAGCGATTTTTTACCGAATCTTTTGCCATCATATAATTCACAGAAATATGTTTCCCCACATCTCTGATAAATTCTAAAAAACTAAATCCTTTAAACCAGTCATAATTGTTGACGATCTCAGCAGAATTGGCACCACAATTAAAATCTAAAAATTTCTCTAATTGTTTTTTCTGACAAGCAATATTGTGATTCAATGTTGTTTCATCCAATAAATTTCGTTCTGCAGATTTTCCAGAAGGATCACCAACCATTCCTGTTGCTCCACCCACCAAAGCCATTGGTTTATGTCCTGCTTGTTGAAAATGTAAAAGCGTCATAATTTGTACCATATTCCCAATTCCTAATGAATCAGAAGTAGGATCAAATCCGATATATCCAGTCACTTGCTCTTTATTTAATAAATCTTCTGTTCCAGGCATAATATCCTGTAACATTCCGCGCCATTTTAATTCTTCTACAAAATTTGTTTTCATTTTACTGCTTTTATTGTGACAAATATACTACAAATAGGTACAATTAAATGAGTAAATTTACAGCATGATTTTAGTAACAGGTGGAACAGGACTGGTGGGAACACACTTATTATTCGACTTAGTTAGCTCGGGTAAAAAGGTGCGTGCCTTAAAACGTAATTCAAGTAATCTATCCCATGTGAAGAAAGTCTTTTCCTATTATTCGAATGATTCAGAAAAATTATTCAAAAACATTGAATGGATAGATGCCGATTTGTCGGATGTTTTTTCTTTGCTAGATAGTATGGATGGTGTTACTGAAGTATATCATTGTGCAGCCATGGTTTCTTTTGAAAAGAAACATGCCGCGGAAATGATGAAGGTTAATATTGCAGGAACAGCAAATATGGTAAATGCTGCTTTAGAGAAAGGGGTCAAAAAATTCTGTCATGTGAGTTCTATTGCTGCTATTGGTCGTGCCGAGAAAGGAAAGCTAACATCAGAAGAAACATTTTGGAAATCATCGCCTGATCAATCGAATTATTCCATCAGTAAATATGGTGCTGAACGTGAAGTATGGAGAGCTGCTGAAGAGGGACTAAACGTGATTGTTGTAAATCCATCCTTAATAATTGGTGGCGGAAATTGGACTCAAAGTAGTTCAAATATGTTTAGCAGTGGTTATTCAGGATTAAAGTTTTACTCATCAGGAGCGATGGGATTCGTTGATGTGCGCGATGTTTCAAAATTGATGATCAGGTTGATGGAGAGCAACTACTCCAATCAGCGCTATTTATTGAACGCCGAAAATATATCCTTCAAAAAATACTTTGAAATTATGCATTTAGCTTTTGGTAAACCCCTACCAAGTATAAAAGCGGGTAAGTTTTTATCAGGTTTTGCCTGGAGAGCCGAAAAGATTAAAACAATGCTAACCGGCATGCCTCCATTAATAACAAAAGAAACATCCCGCTCCGCAAATAGCATTTCCTACTTTTCAAATGATAAAATTTTAAACGTATTCCCCGATTTTAAATTTATTTCAGTTGAACAATCTGTAAAAGATACCTGTAATCTTTATTTGAAAGATCTCGGGAAGTAATTAAGATACGAGCAGATCAATCCTCTTTTCCAATTGATCCCCATTTTCAATAGTCTTAAACCCTGAATAATTATCGGACATTTTCAATGCACTTGGCAGATCAAATTTATTTTGGGATTGAGAAAATGCAACCCCTTTTTTCATAACTAATCCAGCTAAATATTCCTGTTCCGTTTGTCCGGGTGTAGGAATAAAAATTGCTTTTTTATTTAATGTTGCAAGATCCATGATTGTTGAATAACCGGAACGAGCTACAATAATTTTAGATTGCAAAATAGCTTTTTCCATTTCCTGGCTTTGTAAATGAGGCGTTATAGTTATGTTGTCTATTGTTTCTGTTTTTGCTACTGCAGCTGCTTTTCCTAAAACGATGAGCGCTTTTAGATTTGATTCTTTTATTTGTTTCAAGATCAATTTCTCAAACATACTGCGTTGTGGTTCTGGCCCCGAAATGATAGCCATTACATCATATATCATTGTATTATTTAAATTGATAGAGCTGGCGGAGTTGAGGTGAAACCGTGATAATTTGCCAACAAAAAAAGTATTTTTCGGTAATTCATATGTGTGCGAAAGATCGCCAGAAAGGTTGTTTTCTTCAATAACATCAGGGATCCAACATTCATCGTACTGCGAGATATAGTTTACTATTTTGGTGTGCAAAAAGCGTTCACCAAAAGGCGCTTTTATCATCAGCT
>Ga0209596_1001936_pt1 | contig 17336 bp, 12 predicted proteins | sample M_130807_MF_Meta_FD_187314 | JGI IMG/M metagenome (GOLD analysis project Ga0209596, IMG submission 187314) | Freshwater microbial communities from Lake Montjoie, Canada to study carbon cycling - M_130807_MF_MetaG (SPAdes) (version 2) | ecosystem: Environmental > Aquatic > Freshwater > Lake...
TACTATATTTTAGTAGGAACTGCGCGACCTACAATACCCTCAGCACCTCTATCTCCACCTTCATGGTATTCGGCATCTTCATTCACATCCCATAAATCATACACTTCTTGACCTGCAATAATATTTTTTGCTGCTAACATCGCTGTCATCATGCTATGATCCTGATTATTGTATTTATGCATTCCGTTTCGTCCCACTAAATAGAGTCCACTATATTGTTTTAACGCTTCTCTAATCACAGATAAATGATCCTTGTATTCATGATCATATACCGGATAAGCTTTCGGCTGACGTACCACATAACCATCAACCACTGCAGAAGGTTGTGTTAAACCTATTTGATGAATTTCCTTAGTTCCTAATGCAATTAATTCTTCGTTAGAACTAGTCCATAAACCATCTCCTTCAAAACAGAAATATTCCAATCCATAACAAGCCATTTGAGGATCGGGCACCATATAAGGACTCCAAGATTTGAAATTTTGAATACGACCTACTTTCACATTAGGTTCGTGAATGTAAATCCAGTTATCAGAAAATGCATCTTGATCCTTACAAATTAAAACCACCGTTAAAAAGTCACGATATTTTAATTGACTCGCCGCATGCAATACATTCGGAGAAAATTGGGGAGCCACTGCAGGTATTAATTCACGCATAGGTGCCGAGGACAATACATAATCATACCCTTCCCATACTTTATTATCTGTTGTATATACTTTCCAATGATTTTCAACTTTCTCAATTTTTTGAACACCCGTATTCATTTCAATTTGTACGCCTAAAGCTTTGCTTTTCACCACACACTCTTCCCACATCATACCTGGACCACGCTTTGGATATCGGAAGGAATCAATCAAAGTTTTAATCACCTCTCCTTTGCTTTGTTTACCACTTGGTTTAAATAAAGCATTCCATATAGCACTACTTAATGACAACCCTTTGATACGTTGTGCTGCCCAATCTGCCGATATTTCTTTACAAGGTATACCCCATACTTTTTCGGTATAAGTTTTAAAGAAAATATTGAATAATCTTTTTCCAAATTGATTTGTTACCCAATCTTCAAAATTCTGTGGATTTTTTACAGGAAATAATTTTGCTTGTAAATAACTCATCACACATAAAAAGCTTTCAAAAATTCCCAACTTCATTAATGCTTCAAAAGCCGCTAAAGGATAAGAGAAAAACTTTTTATTATAAAAAATCCTCGAGCTACGAGGGCGCTCCAATAATTCACTGGCTAAAATTTCGGTCCAAAAATCTTCTACTTCCTTTGATTTGGAAAAGAAGCGATGCCCTCCAATATCAAAATGATATCCTTTATAGGATTCAGTTCTTGATATACCTCCCACATAAGTAGGATCTTTCTCAAATACCACTACATCTTGATGGGCCTTTCCTAATAAATAAGCTGCTGTTAACCCTGCTGGTCCAGCCCCAATAATTGCCACTTTTTTACGCATGGAGGAGTCTAATTTGGCTCAAAATTGCAAAAATATATTGGGATTGCCATCATTATTCGCAAAGACTTTGGTTTAACCCTTATTTTTGTGCTTATGTCAAACCTCCCTAATGTAAAATGGATCACGAAAGAGTTCTCACAATTGAGTCCCGATGAGCTTTATGCGATACTGCGCTTAAGAAGTGAAGTATTTGTAGTAGAACAAAACTGTGTTTTTTTAGACATGGATAATAATGACCAAAAAGCCTATCATACCATGGGTTGGGTAGCGGACGAATTAGTGGCCACTACACGTTTATTTAGTGCAGGGCAAATGTATGAAGGCTATCAAAGTATTGGCCGAGTGGTTGGATCCCCTCGTCATAGAGGTTTAGGAATTGGAAAGGATTTAATGCAATACTCCATTCAAGAATGTGAAAGACTATATGGTAAAAGCCCCATTAAAATTGGCGCGCAACTGTATTTAAAGAAATTTTATAACGAACAAGGTTTTGAACAATCAGGTGAGATGTACTATGAAGACGCCATTGAGCATATCCCCATGATAAGACCCATTTAATAATTAATAGACTTTTAAAAACATAATTTTCTTAAAAGTATAATATTAGTTTATGGAGTCATATTATTAGTTTGTTGAATCCGCTTCTTCTAATATAATTATTATCTTAAGAAAACCACCGAAAACTTAATGCCTTTTGCATTGGGTTGATCTTCTCTAATACTATTTACAAAATCGATTCTAGCAATTTTAAAAATATTTTCGATGGAGAAAAATGTTTCGTAATAGTGAGGCTTATCCTTCACATTGAGTGTATTTGCCCCTACCACAAAAAACCAATTCAACTTATTAAATAACGGAATTTTATTAGAGAGAAAGCCATTCAAGTGATACTCCACATGTGATTCAGTATACAATGACGAATGATTACTAAACTCATAATAAGGTAACATTTGAAAACCCGTCATATAATGTTGATTGATCGTGATCTGGTTGCCTAAATAATGTTGGTAATCAGGAGCAAATAATTTTTTATCGTTGGAGAACCCACCCACTATAAATCGAGCATTTAGTTTGCCCAACAATTGAAGGTTCATATTATGTGAAACGGTAAATTTCCATTTTGCAAAATCGACATCACTTCCTAGTATCCCATTCACACCCTGAGTATAGGTGAAATTGAAACTGGGATACTTTGATCTTAAGTTGATGAGTCGATTGGGTAATTCTAAATACTTAGTGCCCGGGCGCCAAGTTACACTCAAGCTAGTGATGAAAGATTGATGCGGAAGAATATTTTTTGTCATCAAATTAGTTGGAAAATTGGGTGTAAAGACATGATCTTTTAGCTCATTCACCAAATTATCCATAGGAACACGATCTTGAAATTGCATATCCAAATTCATATTCACGCCTTGTCCAAAATTACGTGCATAGTTGAGTTTGAAAAACCCAGCTTCATAGGTCTTCATATAATTTCTACCCCAATTATTAGAGGACGCCGTATTTTGCCATTCGGTAATTGGATTGTTATTATTAAATTGAAATACCGTTCTTCCAAAACTAGCACTCAACACAGATCTAGCTTTTGTTGGAAAACCATAAGATCCCGAAAAGCTAGTATACAATTTCTTTTTATCTAAGCCATATCTAAATGAAGGAGTAAAGCTGATATTATTTTTTTGCTCTAATTGTTTATTCCAAGTAGCCTTAAAATTCATAACTCTACCTTCTGCCGGATTAAAATTAATCGGGAATGTATATAATAAAGGATCCACATTAATACGTAATTTTCGAGATTGCTTACTGTAATTATAGCCTCTTAGAAATAAATTATTGAAATTTATTTTATTTCTTTTCTGATCCACACTATCTAAATAAGCTGGAGAAGATCTCACTTTTTCTAAGCTATCCTTTTTAACGAAATCAATAGCTTCTTTTTCCAGTAAAGGCAAAGGTCTTGCACTATCCCAATATTCTAATGATTTTTTATTAGAACTATCTAAATACTTAATAACGATATTGGTGAAATATTTTTTATCAAACTTTTTCTCCAACTCGTACTCATTAAATACCTGTACAATACTTCCATTAAATTTAAATTTAAAAAAACTACCCGATAAGTAATTGACCTGTTGCTTTATCACCCATTGAGTGCCAATAGGCATATAAATTTGCTCATAGCTAATAGAATCAATTAATTGCAATTGTTGATCCTTCGTGATATTTAATTGCGTACTATACAAACGCCACTCTCCTTCAATAATATTGATGTAGCCCGAAAATAAAGGTTCTTGTTTACGACGCGGTGTCACTTTTATTCTAGTCACTTCAAGCCCATTTTCATAAAACGAGCCCATGTATTTGTATTTGTAAAAAAACAAAGCATTATCTGATATAGGTGATACATATCCCCTAGGATTTAAAGCCTCCCCTATGCTAATATTGTTTTCATAAAAAGATATAATATTAGGACTACCCAATCCAAAGCCATCACTGCGGCCACTCACTTTGGTAGATTTCACTTCTACCTTTTTTTGTTTATCACTCACAGAATAATCCGCAAAAGTTTCTGACAGAAAAAGTATTTTAGCCTTATTGGTATCCCCATCTCGAAAATCTACCGTATCTCCCATAAATTTTTTGGGGTAATCGTTTAACTGTATCAATCCTTTTAAATATACCTGACATTTAAAATTATTAAACTCCTTCAAATGATCTTCTCTTAGTTTAATCGTATTTCGAATAATTTCATACGCAGGATCCTCTGCCTTATTGCTTACAACTACTTCGGTGAGCTCATATTGCTGTTCGTTTAGGACAAAATCAAGTGTTGTTTGCTCTTCTTTAATTTTAACTTTCTTTTCGATGGTTTTATAACTGATGCTTTGACATACAATTACATAATCACCTGGAGCTATATTTAAACTATACACCCCTTTAATATTAGCCGTAGTCCCAATTTTTGTTTTTTTAATTAAGATAGAAGCAAAAGGAACTTCTTTGCCTTGTGCATCCTTAATGCTGCCTTGTAATACATTCGCATTAAGTGAAGTAACCGATAAAATAGCGCACAAAATAAATATAAAAGATTTAGAAATAGTAGATTTATAATAGAGGAATCTCATGTATTGATTGTTTTTCATAAAACGAATAAAATGCAAGTTTGTTACTTTTTAGCTTTTCGAATTCAAAAAATTATTGCATTTCAATGGCTAAATACTTGGCAGTATGTGTTTTAGATTTTTTAATCATTTCTTCTGGGGTTCCCTCAAATTGAATGATCCCTCCTCCATTTCCTCCTTCAGGACCTAAATCGATAATATGATCTGCAACTTTAATCACATCCATATTATGTTCAATGACTAATACGGTATTCCCTCTATCCACCAAACGATTTAATACTCCAATTAATAATTGTATGTCTTGAAAATGCAAGCCAGTAGTAGGTTCATCTAAGATGTAAAATGTTTTACCGGTATCTTTCTTTCCTAATTCAGTCGCCAATTTAACCCTTTGCGCTTCTCCTCCACTTAAGGTGACCGCCGATTGCCCCAAGGTGATATAACCCAAGCCCACATCATTTAACACTTTCACTTTACGATATATAAAAGGAACTGCTTGAAAAAATTCACAAGCTTCTTCTACAGTCATATTTAATACATCGCTAATTGATTTTCCTTTGTATCTAATTTCCAAAGTCTCGCGATTAAATCTTTTACCTCCACATTTTTCACAATGCACATAGACATCTGGTAAAAAATTCATTTCAATTACACGCATACCACCTCCTTCACAAACATTACATCTCCCCCCCTTCACATTGAATGAAAAACGGCCTGCTTGATACCCCCTAATTTTAGCTTCTGGTACCGATGCAAATAAAGTTCGAATATCCGTAAAGAACCCACAATAAGTTGCGGGATTACTACGCGGTGTGCGTCCAATAGGCGATTGATCTATCTCAATGACTTTATCTATATGATCTAACCCTGTGACTGTTTGATAAGGCATAGGTTTGGTCTTACTGTCATAACAATATTGTGATAAAATAGGATATAAGGTTTCATTAATTAAAGTAGACTTTCCACTTCCACTCACCCCTGACACTACAATAAAGCTTCCTAAGGGAAAATCGACACTGGCTTTTTGCAAGGTATTGCCAGTTGCTCCTTTGATGAAAATAAATTTGCCATTCCCTTTTCGACGCGTACTAGGAACTTCTATTTTCTTTTTTCCTGCTAAAAATAATGCCGTGTCTGATTTTAATTTTAAAATTTCCGCTGGCGTTCCTTGTGCTACAATATGACCCCCATGAATACCTGCCTTAGGGCCAATATCCACCAAATAATCGGCTGCCATCATAATGTCTTTATCATGCTCTACCACCAACACCGTATTCCCAATATCTCTTAATTGCTTAAGTGCTGTAATTAATCTTTGATTATCTCTTTGATGTAACCCAATGGATGGCTCATCTAATATATAAGTGATGCCTTGTAATTGAGAACCTATTTGAGTGGCTAATCTAATACGTTGAGACTCTCCCCCACTTAATGATTTAGAAGGACGGCTTAATGACAAATAAGATAAACCTACATTCATTAAAAATGAAATGCGATCATTGATCTCTTTTAAAATAGTCGGAGCAATTAAAGTGTCTTTTTTATCTAATGACTTAGGTAAATCTAAAAACCATTTTTCCAAAATGTCTAAGTGCATGTCATTTAATTCACTTATGATTTTGCCATTCACTTTAAACCACAAACTTTCTTTTTTCAATCTTGCCCCACTACAAGCGTTACAAGTATTTAATTCCATATAAGTTTCTACCCACGATTTTAAATGATCTGTGCTTTGAGATGAAGTAAACCATCTTTTCATCATAGGAACAATGCCCTCATAACTACCTGTATAAGCATCTGGTATATTTTCATCATTCAAATCCAATCCAAAATCCTCGGCACTATTATTATCTCCAAAAAACACCAACTTTAATTGTTCTTTAGATAAATCTTTAACGGCTTTGTCTAAACTTATTTTATGCTTTCTAGCAAATTGTTTTATTTGTTGAAAAACACTGGCTTCTCTAGCCTCTCCCAATGGATGAATAGCGCCTTCATTAATACTTAAGGAATGATCTGGCATCAATAAGCTCATATCAATGGCATACACATTTCCTAGTCCCTTACAAGTAGGACAAGCCCCATAAGGGGAATTGAAAGAAAAGCTATTAGGCGAAGGTTCTTCATAACTTAAGCCAGTGTCTTCACACATTAATTGTTTTGAATATTGAGTGACTTTGGTTTTCCCTTCTTCTAATAAAAAAAGCAAATCCTTTCCCATCTTCAAACATTGACTTACACTTTCATTCAACCTTGTTTTCATGGATTCATTCACTGGAAAACGATCCACCACTATTTCAATATCATGAATTTTGTATCGATCTACTTGAAACTTAGGGCGCAACTCTATGATTTCTCCATCTACCCTTGCTTTTACAAATCCTTTTTTTCTGATCTCCTCAAATAATTCTCTATAATGCCCTTTTCTTCCTCGTACCACAGGGGCTAATAAATTAATTTTTTTATCCTTGAACTTAGTATAAATATTTTGTACAATTTCAGCTTCCGTAAACTTCACCATTGGTTTGCCCGTATTGTAACTATAGGCCTTCCCAATTCTGGCATATAACAAACGTAAAAAATCATACAATTCAGTGACGGTTCCTACTGTTGAACGTGGATTTTTATTCGTTGTTTTTTGCTCAATGGCGATGACAGGAGAAAGGCCTGTTATTTGGTCTACATCAGGTCGCTCCATTTCACCCATAAATTGGCGCGCATAAGCACTAAAACTTTCCATATAACGCCTTTGACCTTCATTATATAAGGTGTCAAAAGCAAGCGAGGATTTCCCACTACCACTTACTCCAGTAAATACCACTAAGGCGTTTTTGGGGATGGAAATGTCGAAATTCTTTAAGTTGTGCTCTCTAGCACCAACTACCTTTATATGTTCTTTTTCTTGATTCATGGGTTTGGGTAAAGTTATAACAACCAATTAAATAATTAGTTGAGTTGGCAACATAAACATTTTGTAATTTTGATAAAAATCAGATACACCGTTCCATGTTTCTATCCGCACGCATTAAATCGCCCTTTGCTTTGGCCCAAATGATATCTTTGGCTATCGCTTTGGCTTTATTTTCGTTGACTTTTTGGGAGGGTCGTAATGCAGTTTTTTTAAGTTTAAACGCAGATTTAGGGAAAATAGCAGACTCTTTTTTTTCACTATGCACTGATGCTGCAGAGGGCTGGGTTTGGATCCCTTATTTTATTTTACTCGCGACTTTGTTCAAAAAAGATGGAAGATTGATACTTTACAATTTTTTAATCTCTACTTTACTCACTCAAATTCCTAAGCAATTTATTTGGCCCACCATCACAAGACCCACAGCAAGTGGTATGGATCCATTACAAATTCATACCGTACCCGGAATTGAATTACATAGTTTAAATAGTTTTCCATCCGGGCATACCGCTACCGCTTTTAATATTTTTTTATTGACAGTGTATTTTTTCCCTCAACCTAAAATTATTATTATCGGATTATGCTATGCCCTACTTTGCGGATATTCTCGTATTTATTTAGGACAGCATTTCCCTTTAGATATTGCCGGTGGAATATTAGTAGCTATTGCAAGTCTTCATATCAGTCAATGGTTGCGTCACTCTCTTCGTAATTCAATTTAAAATAATTTTTATGCGTTACTTATTAGCTAGTTTTTTTATTTTCTTATTTATGGGGGTGCAATTACGAGCACAAGACACTAGTCAACAAATAATTAAAGGTCGAAGCAATAGTGCTGTACAAATCAATAAGCCCTATGTGATATTAATTTCGGCAGATGGATTTAGAGCCGACTTTGCAGATAAGTATCAAGCCACCTATTTATTAGAAGCTTCTAAAAATGGTGCGCGCGCTGCTTATATGACGCCCTCTTACCCCTCTGTTACTTTTCCCAACCACTATACAATTGTAACGGGACTTTATCCATCTCATCATGGTTTAGTAGACAATAGTTTTATTGACGTTCCAAGTAATGGGTTTTACACAATGGGAAATAAAAAAACGGTGGCAGAAAGTAAATGGTATGGTGGAACTCCTTTATGGGTTTTGGCAGAGCAACAAAACATGATTGCAGCGAGTTATTATTGGGTTGCCTCAGAAGCTCCTATTCAAGGAGTAAACCCTACTTATTATTATAACTATAATGAGAAAACTGGAATAGAGGCAAGAATTAAAGCTGTGAAAGATTGGTTAAGCTTGCCTCCAGAAACTAGACCTCATTTAATTTGTTTTTATTTTCCTCAAGTGGATCATGATGCACACGACATGGGACCCGAAGATCCAAGAGTTCAAAAAAGTGTTCAATGGGTAGATAGCAGTATTAATGCATTACAAACTGCATTAGCTCCTTTAGGATTACCTATCAATTATATATTTGTTTCGGATCATGGAATGACAACAGTTGATAATGAAAACCCTTTAGGCTTGCCAACTAGCGTTGATACCGCCTCCTTTAAAGTGCCTTGGGGTGATGCACAACTTCATTTGTATGCAAAAGATGCTTCTAAAATTGAATCTACTTATCAAGCTTTAAAAAACGAAAAAGATATTACAGTTTATAAATTAGATGAAACCCCTGATTATTGGCATTATAAAAAATCAGATGATTGGCATAATCGATTAGGTGATTTATTATTAATACCGCATTTACCTAAGATTTTTAATTTATCTAAGAGTAAAACCACTAAAGGAAAACATGGTTTTGATAATCACATTCCAGATATGAGAGCCAGCTTTATGGCTTGGGGGCCTGCTTTTAAAAAAGGGATTAAAATGGATGGTTTTGAAAACGTAAATGTATATCCTTTAGTCGCTCACATTTTAGGACTCAAAATGGATGAAAAACAAATTGATGGACGCTTTAAAGTATTAGCACCTATTTTAAAATAATTTTTCAGCGAGTTCATTTTATTGTAGATTTTTTTCAGAAGAACTCATTAATTCATATCTCAACAAGGTTTTTATGCCTCATTTTTTAATATGAAGCGTATTATTTGTGTCAATATTTTTGACATGTGAAAAATAAATATACATTTAATCGTAATGGAAGAAGCATATATAAAATGAATGTGCTCTTACCTACATTACGGTATATTTATGAGTAAAATAAAAATTCTAATTCTAGAAGATAATCTACAAATTGCAGATGAATTATTTCTAATTTTAAATCCTCAAGGATATGAGATTAAAATAATCAACGAGTATAAAGAAGCATTAGAAATACTCAAACTCTTTAAACCACAAATTGCCATATGCAAGATGGAAATAGGCAAATCCACTGCCAGTATTGATTTTGCTACAGATGCCTATTTAATTCATCCAAAAACATTAATTATTTATGCTTGCTTTTACCCCACTAAAAAGGTCTTAAGCCATATGAATCACATTAATACGATTCAATACATATATTACCCTTGGGATGAACAGAAAATAAAAAACACAGTTCAACTTGCTATTGATGAAATTGAAAAAAATAAAAAAAAGGAATCGCTTTTAGATAAACTAAGTGGTACTGAATATAAAGTGGTGGACTTAATTTCAAAGAAAAAAAAGAGTAAAGAAATCGCAGACATTCTTTTTATTGCAGAAAAAACAGTTCGTAATCATCGCTATAATATTATTAAGAAACTACAATTACCTAATGACAATAATAGTTTAGTCAAATGGGCGATGATGCACTTGAGAGATTAGGTAAGATAGCATTTATAAAGATGAACGATAAGATACTACCGTTTGCTTACTGACTCCTAATCCATCAATTCCTAATTCAACAATGTCCCCTTCTTTTAAATATATATTAGGAGTAAATCCCAAACCAACTCCTGCAGGTGTTCCGGTACTAATCACATCCCCTGGAAGTAATGTCATAAAATGACTGAGATATGAAATAAGTTGTGGAATATTAAAAATTAAATCATCTGTATTTCCATCTTGCATCATTTTACCATTCAATGATAACCATAAACGTAATTGATGTGGATTAGATATTTCATCTGGTGTAACCATCCAAGGACCTAAAGGTGCAAATGTGTCGCAGCCTTTTCCTTTATCCCAGGTACCTCCTCTTTCTAACTGAAATTCTCTTTCACTCACATCATTATGTAAAACATATCCTGCCACATATTGCATAGCATCTTGCTCACTCACATAACTTGCTTTTTTACCCATCACCACTGCTAATTCAACCTCCCAATCTGTTTTCACAGAATTTTTTGGAATGATAATTTGATCATAAGGCCCCGTCAAAGAGGTGGTTGATTTCATGAATAAGATAGGTTCTGTAGGAATATTGGCTCCCGTTTCTTTGGCATGTTTTGCGTAGTTCAATCCTATACAAACTATTTTAGAAGGACGCGCAATGGGCGAACCTATTCTTTCATTCGTATCAATCTCCACTAATTTTTCATTGGCAACGACTTGAGCGAGCTGCTTTAAGCCATCATTTGCGAAAAATGATTCATTATAATCGCTTACAAAAGCACTTACATCATAATTTTTACCATCCATATGCACACCTGGTTTTTCCTGCTCATTTTTTCCAAAACGAATTAATTTCATGTTGTATGTTTTTTAATCTTAACTATTTAATGTTACAAAACCACCATCCAAACTAAAATCACTGCCGGTGATAAAGCTGGCTTCCTCACTACATAAGTAAAGTGCTTGATGGGCCACTTCAATGGGTTGACCCATACGACCAATAGGTTGTGTTTTTGATAACTTTTCAAACATTTCAGCTTCCTGACCAGGATAATTTTTTTTCAAAAATCCATCGACAAATGGCGTATGCACTCTTCCTGGTGAAATGGTATTGCATCTAATATTGTCTTTAATAAAATCCTTTGCCACACTCATGCTCATCGCATGCACTGCCCCTTTACTCATACTATACGCAAAGCGATCCGACAATCCTACTTTTGCTGCGATAGAACTTATATTAATAATACTTCCTCCTGTTTTTTGCATGATAGGCAACACAGCATACATGCAATTATACACTCCTTTCACATTCACTTGATATACTTTGTCAAAATCGGCCTCACTTGTACTCGTAGCATTGCCTATATGTGATATGCCTGCGCAATTGACTAATATATGAATATTTGAAATGGATTGAACTGCTGCTACAACCTGCTCTTGGTTAGTTACATCCAAAGTAATGGATGTTGATTTCCCTCCTTGAGCAATAATTTCATTTACGGTTTCATTGGCCGCGTCTTTATTGACATCCACTACAATGACTTCTGCTCCTTGAAGTGAAAATACTTTACATACTTCCTTACCAATACCACTTCCGCCTCCTGTGACTAAAGCTACTTTATGATTGAGTTGAAACATATTATATGATTTATGGTTGTATGTGATTTTTGAATGATGAAGCTATTTACTTTTATTTAATTTCTACGGCGGGGGTCTTCATTAAATATCCAATTGATTGAAGAAACTCATCTGCTTCAAAGACTGTTTTTTTATAATTTTCAAAATTTTTATAGTTAAAAAAGCCATGTCCTTGGCCTTCATACAATTTAAGAACACATTGACTCTTCACTTTCTCCATTGCTTTTTGAAAATATTTAGCAGTTTCTACAGGTATTAATTGATCATTGGTTCCCAAAAAAATAATAGCTGGAGGCATTCCTGCTCTGATATTATGAAGTGGTGAAAAATTCTTATAGGCCTCTCCAATTTTATTATAGCCATAACCCCCTGGACCATTGTCAATAACTGGATTAAATAGCACCAATGCATTTGGAATACAACTTATTGACAGGTTGTCTGAACTTTCATTGTAATCATCAATTAAAGCGGTGGCAGCTGCTAGATGTCCACCCGCAGAACCCCCAGCTGCAACAATTTTAGAGGTGTCTATATGAAATTTATCTGCCTGTTCTCTTAAAAACCTTATAGAAGATTTTGCATCTTTCAAGGACTCAAAAGGAGTGGTTTGCTGTCTTTCTTTTACTCTGTAATCTACAAGAACACAAATCATTCCTCTTTGAGAAAAATACTTTGCTTGTGTTTCAAATTGACTGATGCTTCCGCTATTCCATCCACCTCCGAAATAAAAAACTATTAAGGGATATTTTTTTTCTACATCCATTGATTCAGGATTGTAAATTTCCATATATAATTTAGTGTCTGCAATTTGCTTATATACTATTTTTTGCTGAGCATATATAGATGTATACCCAATTAAACAACTCAAAAATGTGACTAGAATATATTTGTTTTTCATTTTCATTTTTTAGTGATTGAAATGGAGTAGATTAAATTAAATATAGTTATTGAATGTTTAAACATTCCCCTCTTCAAGACAGCACTAATTTAAACTATTCTCTTTAATTCATAAATTAGTATATAGTACAAACTTGATCCTAAGTCCTATAATATTACAAGCGCTTTTCTAAACCGCAGGATGGCCGTCGTTTCACTCCGGCATCCTAGGGGCAGCTCCAAAATGCGTCAGTAGAGGTTCATATCCTGTCTTCCCTTCTTGTATTCATTTATAGGTGAACCCGATTTCATTGCTTCGCAATGATGCGAGCAGATCAAAATGTAATAACATCAAGCTAGCTTGTGTTTATACATTTTTTCTGCTCGTTGCCTTCGGCTTATCGGGTTCACCTATGGGCATAAAAAAAGCCAGTATTTCTACTGACTTTTTTGGGTCGGGAAGACAGGATTCGAACCTGCGACCCCTTGGTCCCAAACCAAGTGCGCTACCGGCCTGCGCTACTTCCCGTTCCTATTACAATGTGAGTTGTAAATATTTTATTAACCGGATTAAAAACCATTTTATAAGAACTAATGTGCGGAGAGGAAGGGATTCGAACCCTTGGTACAGTTTAACCCGTACGGCAGTTTAGCAAACTACTGATTTCAGCCACTCATCCACCTCTCCTCCAAAAACCCCTTTCGAGGGGTGCAAAAATAAGCACTACGGCTTTAAATACCTAAAAAAAATCCGGAATAAACTCAAATAAAGTTCATTCCGGACAAATATTTTATGAAACAGATGTAGTTGAAAGCCAATTGACTACATAGCGGCTAATTGTACCTTTTGGGTAAGCTCCATGACATTCTCACGGAACATGGAATCAGTATCCATTAAATCCTTTACAGTTTGGCAAGAATGTATCACTGTAGTATGATCACGCCCTCCAAAATGCTCCCCGATCGTTTTTAATGAATTCTTAGTAAATGCTTTCGCTAAATACATCGTGATTTGACGAGCTTGGACAATTTCACGCTTACGTGTTTTTTGTAATAACTTATCATAAGGCACTTCGAAGAATTCGCAAACCATCTTTTGAATCGCGTCAATAGTAATTTCCTTACTACTTGTTTTGACAAAGTTGCGAAGTACTTTCTTAGCTAATTCAACATCAATTTCTTTCTTATTCAAAGAAGACTGCGCTAATAATGAAATTAAGGCTCCTTCTAATTCTCTTACATTCGTATTAATATTATATGCCACATATTTCACTACTTCCTTTGGCATATCTAAACCATCCGCTTTCATCTTCTTTTCAAGTATCTCAATACGCGTATCGTAATCTGGCACTTGAATGTCAGCACTTAAACCCCATCTGAAACGACTTAATAATCTTTCTTGTAATCCTTCTAAATCTTTAGGTGCTTTATCGGAAGTCAATACCAATTGCTTTCCGCTTTGGTGTAGGTGATTGAAAATAGCGAAGAACGCATCTTGACTTTTTTCAGCACGATTGAAGAATTGTACATCATCAATAATCAATACATCTATCAATTGATAAAAATGGATGAAATCATTAATGGCATTATTTCGACTATGATCCTGAAATTGATTGATAAACTTCTCACTACTTACATATAAAACCACTTTACCAGGATGAATACGCTTAACATCATTACCAATAGCTTGTGCTAAGTGTGTTTTACCTAAACCTACTCCACCATAAATCACTAATGGGTTAAAAGAATTGGCACCCGGCTTTTCAGCCACTGTTTTACCAGCGCGTCGAGCGACTCTATTACAATCCCCCTCAATAAAAGAATCAAATGTATAATTATGATTTAATTGAGGATCAATTTGCATTTTCTTTAATCCAGGAATCACAAATGGATTTTTCACTGGACTATCAATCACCAATGGGAAATTCATCTCATTGTTATTGTAAGTTTTCATGCCACTTGCAGGAACATCCATAGAACCTTTCTTATTATTCCCACTGTCCACCATGATTCTATACTCTAATCTTGCTTCCTTACCCAATTCTCTTTTTAGAGTTTTGGCTAATAAGTTTACATAGTGCTCTTCGATGTATTCGTAAAAAAATTGACTCGGTACTTGGATCATTAAAACGTTATCCTTCAAGTCAACGGGTTGTATAGGCTCAAACCAAGTTTTGAAATGTTGCCATTCCACAATGTCCTTGATTATCTTCAAGCAATTACTCCAAATTAGTTCTGCGCTCTTAGCCATCTTACTTTTCTAACCCTTTATAAAAATGATAAATTCAAGTTCCGTCTTTGCCGATTAAGAAATTGTTAACCAGAATGCGAATATGAGGCCTTTATGTTGAAAAAAAAACTTTTTTTTTTGAGTTTTTTTTACGTATGCCCTAAACGTTAGCTATCCTAGTCATCTTCAACCCTAATCGGGCGTTCAAGATAATGACTTTTATTTAAATATACCTAGTTTATCCACTTATTTTTTAGTGTTTTTTTGAAACCAAAACTAATGCCTATTTGTTTTAAAAAATGGACTATATCTATATCCCCATTTATTATTACCTTTACCCACTTAATCATTCATATGAGCTACGAATTAATAGGTAAATTAATTGCCAAATACGACATCATCCAACGTAAGGAAACCTTTAAAACAAGGGAGTTTGTCATTGAAAAAACAGATGACATTAATGGTAAAATCATCACTAATTACGTCAAATTTCAGTGCGTACAGGACCGTACGACGATGCCTGATCGATTCAATTTAGGCGACACTGTTAAGGTATTATTTAATATCAAAGGTTCTAAGTGGAATAAGGATGGCAAAGACAATTATATCACGAACCTAGACGCTTGGCGAATGGAAGCTGTGGCTTTAGGAGGCAGTACTGCCCCTACCGAAACCACGTCTTATTTTGATATCCCAACGAATGAATCAGGGGATGACCTTCCGTTCTAAATAGGAGCCGTTTTAGTAATTTTAGTTAGATCAGAATACCCTTTAAAAGGGGTGCATTTTTTTAGGATAAACACCTAACCCATGCAACAAAAAATACAACTTAGGCTTACCCCGCAGGAAGCCCATCAAAGCCCTTTCGTTTTAAACGCCATTTGCCGAAGTATTGGCGTACCCCCCAGCCAAATTTTAGGATATCATACCCTCAAACAATCAATTGACGCCAGAAGCAGACAACAGGTTTGGATCAATTTGACCATTTTGGCTTTTGTCAATGAACCACCCACTCCTCGTTATTCCGAGAACATACTATTCCCTACTTTACCAGCCAACGCTAAAGAAGTTATCATTATAGGCGCTGGCCCTGCAGGATTGTTTGCAGCATTAGAGAGTATTCTATTAGGGTTTAGACCAATTGTTATTGAAAGAGGCAAAAATGTGAGAGCTAGAAGAAGAGATCTAGCTGCATTAAATAAAGAAGGTTTGGTAGATGCTGAGAGTAATTATTGTTTTGGCGAAGGGGGTGCCGGCACTTATAGTGATGGAAAATTATATACTAGAAGCAACAAAAGAGGAAGTATTGATAAAATATTGAAATTGTTTTATCAGTTTGGAGCAGACGAACGCATATTATATGAAGCACATCCACATATTGGGACCAATAAATTGCCTCATATCATTACCGCCATGCGAACGCAAATTGAAGCAAGTGGGGGTCAAGTTTTATTTGAAAAAAAATTAGTGGACTTTGTCATTAGTGACAATACCATTCAAGAAGTGATTACGGCAGATGGAGATCGCATCAAAGCCATGGCAGTGATTTTAGCAACAGGTCATTCGGCTCGTGATATTTTTTATTTATTACACCAAAAAAATATTGAGGTTCAAGCAAAACCTTTTGCCTTGGGCGTTCGAGTAGAACATCCTCAATCTATTATTGACAGCATACAATATCATTGCCCAACAAGAGACCCTCATTTACCTCCTGCTTCCTATAGCTTGGTAGAACAAGTCAATGAACGCGGGGTTTTTAGTTTTTGTATGTGCCCAGGTGGCATTATAGCTCCTGCCGCCACGGCTCCCGGAGAAATTGTGGTGAATGGATGGAGCCCTAGCAAAAGAGATAACCCTTATGCTAATAGCGGAATGGTTGTGCAAATTGATTTACCTACTGCACAACAATTTTTAGAACAAGAAAAAATTAAAATTGATAAAGAAGATCCTTTCGCATTATTACAATTTCAACAAAGAGTAGAACAAAAAGCATTTCATGCCGGTGGAGGATTGCAAGTAGCTCCCGCATCAAGGCTAGTTGATTTTTGTAATAATCAATTATCTGACTCTTTACCTAGTGCAAGTTATTTACCAGGATTGCAAGCAGCCCCTTTGCAGGAAGTACTTCCTTCCTTTGTATTACAGACTTTGCAAAATGGCTTTAAAGCATTTGGAAAAAAAATGAAAGGATATTATACGAATGATGCTATTGTAGTAGCCACCGAAAGCAGAACTTCCTCTCCTGTGCGTATACCTCGTGACCCAATGAGTTTGGAACATCCACAAATCAATAACTT
>Ga0209596_1001940_pt1 | contig 17313 bp, 15 predicted proteins | sample M_130807_MF_Meta_FD_187314 | JGI IMG/M metagenome (GOLD analysis project Ga0209596, IMG submission 187314) | Freshwater microbial communities from Lake Montjoie, Canada to study carbon cycling - M_130807_MF_MetaG (SPAdes) (version 2) | ecosystem: Environmental > Aquatic > Freshwater > Lake...
TAAAACTGCAGGATCACCAGGAACTATAACTTGCGATCAAGCTGGTTATACCGGATCCGTTAGTTATACTTGTACAGCTTCTGGTCCAGCAACCGTTACTGGAACTTGTACCGCAATCACTTGTACCGCACCTGCGAGCAATGGTTATTTAGCTAAAACCGGATTAGCTTATAAGACTTCTGGAGTACCTGGAACTATAACTTGCGATCAAGCTGGTTATACCGGATCCGTTAGTTATACTTGTACAGCTTCTGGCCCAGCAACCGTTACTGGAACTTGCACCGCAATCACTTGTTCAATTGGAGCTGGAACTGGTTATACTGCTAGAACCTTGAATTATGGTGCGAGTAGCTTTGCATGTGATGCTTCTGGATACACTGGAACTATCAGCTATAATTGTAATGCGCAAAATACTCCAAATTTGACTGGAAGTTGCACCGCAATCACTTGTACCGTTCCGGCCAGTGCAAATGTTAATCAAACTTCGTTAAATTATTCAGCTACCTCAACATCAGCTGGATTAACTTGTAAAACTGGATTTTCTGGAACTCCAGCTTACACTTGCACAACGAATGGAGCTTCAGCAAACTTTACTACAAATTGCACTGCAGCCACTTGCCCAGTGAGTATAGTTGGAATTTCTAATACTTCAGTAAATTCTGGAAACGGCACTTTAACTTGTGGCAATGGATATTATGGAAGCGTAAGTTATACTTGTGGATGTCTTGCCTCCTCTACTTTCTCGGTTGCATCGAATACCAGCTACACAACAAGTTATAGCTGTCAAGATATTGTACTTCATACATTCGCTCAAAATACAACTCTTTCTAATGTCACGGTTAGTTATTCTGCAAGAGATCAAGGGGGGTATGGAAACGATTGTGCATATGGACATTTTCTTGTTCATAATTTTGTATCATGGCTCTTTTACTCACCTATCGACATTCCTTATACGTCTACTTACACAGGTAGATCTTATAATTGGACGCCAAATATTTCTGTGTCCGCAGGTGATAGAGTTGAGTTAAATGTTTGTTCGCCATACCCTGGGTGTCAGGCCTATGTCCAAGGTTTCAATGCTAGTATTACGATAGGTAGTCAGGGTGGAGCTAGTTGTACAACTCCAGCATTTACTCCTACAGGAAGTTGCACTGCAATCACTTGCGCGGTTGGAGCTGGCACTGGTTATGGCGCTAGAAACTTGAATTTTGGTTCAGGAAGCTTTGCATGTGATGCAGGATTTGCTGGAAACATCAGCTATAATTGTAATGCTCTGAATACTCCGAATTTAAGTGGAAGTTGCACGCCAATCACTTGTCCGATTTCAGCTGGCACCGGTTATGGCGCTAGAACCTTGAGCTTTGGTTCAGGAAGCTTTGCATGTAATGCAGGCTTTACTGGAAATATCAGCTATAATTGTAATGCCATGAATACTCCAAATTTGAGTGGTTCTTGTACTGCTGCTGGCTTATTTACTCCAAATTGGAATGATAATAATTATGCTACGTGGTCTCCTAACTATCCAAATCGTTCTGATGTATATATTACAGAAGCTACAAGTAACCGTGTTGCAATGTGGGGGCCAAATAATACATCTTCGGGCGCGTATGGTCATTATTTATCAACTCTTCCTAGTTGGGTAACTAGAGTTTCTTTTAATTGGCATTATAATGCAAATGATTATGGAGATTATGATAGGGGTTATTTTTATGCTAACGACGGTTGGCAATATTTAGCTAATAATGACAACAGACCAATTTGGGGAACTGTAACCAACTATGTAATTAATCCTGGTGGAAATCGTCTTTTTGGACCGCTCGTATGGACCAAAGATGGTTGTTGTGGTGCTGGTTACCTAATACTTTATGACATCGTATTTCAATAATTTTTATTAAAATAGTCAAAAAGTTTAACTATTTTTTTATAAAGCCTATAAATGTTGAAATAATTTTTTTAAGAATCTAATTTATTAAAAAGTTTGTTAAAAAAATTAAGTCAAAAAATTGTGGTTAATAAGAAAATATCAAGACCAAAATCCGCATATACGCTTGTTGAGCTTTCGATAGTAATTTTAATTCTTGCAGTTTTAATGACGGGGGGCTTGACGATTACAATTGGTGCGTTCAATAAGGCAAAAAAAATCTCTACGCAAAATAAAATAAATGAAATTTATAAGTCTCTTGGAAAATTTTTGTTAGAAAATAAAAGATTGCCATGTCCAGCGAGCCTTGAACTGACAAAAAATGAAAATTCATATGGCGTTGAATATGGAAATGGCTCGGGTTGCGGAACTGGCGCGGTTGGAAGTGGAGTTTATGTGAATCCAACTAATCCTAATATTTTTTATGGAATGATTCCCGCGAAAACCCTTAATTTGCCACTTAGTATGGGCGAAGACGATTTTGGAAGTAAAATTTCTTATGTTATTGATCAAAGATTTACTAATGTTTTTCAAGAAGCTATATCAAACTCAAATTCTGGCTTTGGAACTACAGAACCTTATACTTCAATAATAACCATCCAAGAAAAACCTTCGGCAACTTCGAGAGATATAACTTCAGATGCAATTTTAGTAATTATTAGTCACGGATTGAATGCATTTGGCGCCTTTAACGCCAATGCGCGAACCCAAAATCCTCGTTCAAATGATTCCGATGAAAAGGAGAATGATTACAATGCTTCTTTCGATAAGAAATTTATTTATAATTCACAAAATAGTGAAATTTTTGATGATGTAGTTCTTTTTAAAACGCGCAATCAAATTGTTCAAGATTTTGATGCACATCGTTTAGTAGCTTGTATAAATGCGGGAACGGTGTTTGGTGGAAAAAGTGCATATTACGGTCAGAATTTGTACGGAACACCTTGTGGTTTCGATTATAAAAAAATTCCTGAAAAATATTGCGATAAATTTGGCAATTGGTTTGAAATGAATATATGTGATCGCGATTGGATAACCTGTTTAGTTGGTGGAAGTGCTAAGATGAAATTAAAAATTGTTTATGCTAATACCAGTGGCACAAATGGTGAATGTGAAAGTAGTGGAAGTTATGATTGGTCATGCAGTGCAACTGGCGTTGGAAGCGTTACAAATAATTGTCTTCAATGATAAAATTTGAAATTATAAAACCCAGTCTAAAAAATAAAAAAGCTTATATTCTTATTAAGCTTTTGACTACTATTTTAAATATCTCTTTATTGGTGGCTAGAATATTTTCTTTTGCAAAAATCAAAAGTTTAAAGAAGGGTAATACAGCGTTTACAATGATCGAATTAAGTGTAGTAATCTTAATTATAGCATTGCTAATGTTTGGATCTTTTTCATCTTCTGGAATGGTTAACAGCGCTAAAGAAAGAGTAACAAAAGATAGAATGAAAGTAATCTATAATGCAATGGGACTTTTTTTGGAGAACAACAAAAGATTGCCATGTCCAGCATCGATTAAGGTGGCTCGCGGAAATGCTGAATATGGTAAAGAAGTTCGAGATGCGTCTGGAAATTGCTATATGGCAAATCAAGTTGATAAAGGATCTTACTCATCAAACGCAATCGGTTCTTCAAATTTGATATTTGGAATGGTTCCAATTTATGAATTAAATCTTGGCGCCGATTTTGCCGAAGATGCTTTTGGCAATAAGATAAATTATTTTATAGATCAAAAATTTGCTTATGGATATCTTTCGGAAGCTGACCTGGAGGCAGATCTAGCAAATTTTGATGTTTATCCTAGCTTTGGAACTGCACCTTACAAGGATATATTTTTTATTAAAGAGCGAAGACGAGGCGGTGAAATTATTATCAATAGTGATGCGATAATCGTTTTGATGAGCGCTGGAGCAAATTGTTTTGGAGCATATAAAAATACTGGAATTAAAGATGATCCACTAAATGGAAAATGTAAGTCACCAATAAATGCCGAAGAATTGGAAAATGGAGTTACTGATAATATTTTTAATAAAATATTTTATAATAATTTCGAATCCGAAGAGTCTTTTGACGATATTATTTTTTTCAAAACCCGCAATGATTTTGTTAATAATTTTAATCTAGAATCTCTGATACCATGCAGGGGAGATCAAATAATTGATGCTGATTTTCAAAAAAAGAATAAATATTATGGTGGTAAACTTACTGCTTCGGCATGTCCACTTGGAAATGAGTCAATAAATAAAACTATAAAATGCGATGCGTTTGGAAAGTGGACTCAACTAACTGTAGATTGCCCAGGGTCAGCAATAAGTACATGTACAGTTGGTGGAAGTGCTGGAATGAAATCAAAAATTGTAAAGGGCAATACCGGTGGCGAAAATGGTGAATGTGAAGTTGGCTACAAAGGAAGTTATAATTGGTCATGCAATAGCGCTGGCACAGGTATTGTTGCAAATAATTGTATAGCTTATTGTGTTTTTGCTACAGAAAGTGGAATGCAGGGGCTAAAAGGTGCTCCAGGAGAATCTGGTGAAGGAAGTTGTTCAACTGGATTTACAGGCTATTACTCTTGGGCATGTCCACCCGATGGCCTAGGGGGAACTACAGTAAACAATTGCACCTCTTCGCCATGATAAAATTTAAAATTACACAACCCTCTCTAAAAAATAAAAAAGCTTATACTCTTATTGAGCTTTCAATCACTATTTTGATTATCTCTTTATTGATGGCTGGCGTTTTTTCTTTCGCAACCGGAAGCATTAATAATGCAAAATCTGCATTAACCACTCAAAGAAGGGATGAGATTTATGAATCAATGGGAACTTATTTGATGGTTAATAAAAGATTGCCTTGTCCGGCTTCAATTTTAACTTCAAAAGTAAATGATGCTAATTATGGTCAAGAGGTTGGAGCTGGAACCGGATGCGAGGGAGCGGGGGTTTATAAATCATCAACAAGCGGTAATTTGTTTTTTGGAGGAGTGCCAATAAGAGCTTTAAATTTAAGTTCCGAATATGCTGAGGATGGTTACGGAAATAAGTTTAATTATATTATCGATCGACGCTTTACATATAATTTTATTGCTACCGGCTCTACTTTAAATGATGTTGGTCCAAGCTTTGGAACTGCTGATTTAGCATTAAATGTAATTGCCATTAAGGAAAGACAAACCAAAGAACAAACCAGTGCCTCTTTGTCACCTGTATCACTTATTGAGGAGCCTCCTATATTTGTTTTGTTAAGTGCTGGTGAAAATGGCTTGAGAGCCTTTAATGCGGAAAGTGGTTTGCAAAATGATATTGACTCAACTGATCCCGAAGAAGTTAATAATCAGATAACCGGATTTATTGATTCAGCGTCCCCGCCAACCGCAGTTTTTGATAATATTTTTATCGTTAAATCTCTTGTAAGCGATAATTTTGATGATATCGTTTTTTATAAAACACGCAGTGATTTTAAGGCTAAGTTTTCTGCCGAAAGGCTAATATATTGCAAAGGTTCTGATGATATGGTGGGTTTAGGTTATACCAAAAGAAGTTTATATTATGATCAATATTTATATGCTCAGGCTAAATGCACCAATCCCATTAGTACAGATCCACTCACTTATGTAATAAAAATAATGAGATGCCAGATTGATGGCGAGTGGAGTCATGTATTGTTTACTTGTCCGTAGTAAAATATATTTCTTAAAATTCTTTATTTTCGCCAACTTCCAAGATTAAAAAGTCTTTTTCTAAATTAGCCTCCAAGCGGTGTTTCTTAAGATCCTGAGAAGGATCTTTAAAATTATCCGAAGCTAATTGAAAAGTTTCGAAATGCATGGCGATTGATTTTTCGGCATTAAGTTCTTTATGCGCAAGAACAGCTTGAGCTGGATCGATATGGTGACGAACCATAAAATCTTGAGGTTTATAAGCGCCAATTGGGAGTAGGGCGAGTTTAAAGTTTTTAAATTTTTGTCCAGCTTCCAAAAAATGCGAATCATAGCCCGTATCGCCAGCAAAATAAATATTTCCAAGATTAGTTTCGAGCGCAAAAGCTCCCCAAAGAGTTGCGTTTGAGCCCCAAAAAGCTCTTTTAGACCAATGTTTGGCGCGTAAAAAATTAATCGAAAGATTTTGGTTAAATTGAATTTTTTCGTTCCAATCCATTTCTTGGCAATTAATTTTTAGATTTTTAACATGATTTAAATAATGACACATTCCAAGGCCAGCAAAAATTTGCGGATTAGAAAAATCACGAAGTTTTTTGATGGTTGGTATGTCTAAGTGGTCGTAGTGCGAATGGCTAATTAAAACAATATCAATTTTTGGCAAATCTTCAAATTTTATTCCGGGTTTTTTAGCTCTTTTTGGGCCTAAAAAAGATACGGGACTAGCGCGATTAGACCAAATCGGATCGGTTAAAATATTTAAGTTGTTAAATTGTAATAAAAATGTTGAATGACCAACAAAAGTTGTTGAGATTTTATTGTTATTAATTTTTTCTAATGGTTTATAATTATTGACTTCGATTAAATCTTTAACCCAAAAAGATTTGCCATTTTCGGCCTCATATTTTGCCCTAGCTTTATAATATGACATGAAGTTTTTTTTGAGTGGATCTTCGCTATTTGGATTGAAAAATCTTTTGCCATCGAAATGGTCGGAAGTGCTTCCTTTGTAATATCCGGACTCAGAAAATAAAAAGCACGAAGATAAAAAACTCATAAGAATGAATGTTAAAAAATATTTTAAAAATTTTATCATTAATTTGATTTTTAGATTAAAGTTAATCGTTTAATTTTTTAATATTATTTAAATTTCGAATAATAAATTTTGGAAATAAAATTGCATGAAATTTTTATAAAAAAAACTAAAAATCTATTGTTCGACCGTTTATAACCCAATCGCCGAAGCGAGTGTTATCTTCTTTTTCTTCTGGTTTTTTTAAATCATCATTATTTTCTAAAATTTCTTTTGAAATTTCAGAATCTTTTTTAGTTGAATCTTCGGTTTTTGGCTCTGGTTTCATTTTATAATTTTTTTATAATTTTAGTAAAAAATAATTTAAATAATTTGATAAATTATTTAAATTATTACTGTTGCTGAGCAGGCGCTTGACCTTGTCCTGCAGGAAGCAATGGTGAACCAAGTCCTAATCTAGCATTGGCAAGGCCCACCCCAGCTAAAGCGAATAGGCTTTTGAAATTTTTAAGTGTTTGAAGGTTTCCTAAATATTTTTCAAAAACAGCAAAAATATCTCCTACAAAGGCTCCTCTTTGTATAGCACCGAATATTGCATTCACAGAACCAAGAGTAGTGGCTCCATCAAGCCCTCCATGTTGTAACATTGTGTCAACGGATCCTTCTATCAACATTCCCCCGCCATTACCATTGGTAATAGGAATTCCACCAGCGGGATTCGAAGTAGTTGATGCAGCGCCTGGAATTGCTTTTGAAGCAACTAGTTGATCAAAATTAAGGGAGGCTTGTAGTGCAGGATTTGGGTTAGCCATATTATTTGCAATATTTTATTTAGATGAATCAACCGCGGCAACGGCAGACATGTTAAGAATATCGTTGATCGAAGACTGCATTGTAACGATTTGAACGGGCTTTTCAAAGCCATCTAAAATCGGTCCGATCACCGTGCAATTGCCAACCTCTTCAAGAAGTTTGGTGGCGATACTTGCTGAATGAAGCCCTGGACAAATTAAAATATTGGCTGGCCCCGTCAATCGGCAAAATGGATATTTTGCCATTTTCTCTGGATTTAAAGCGACATCGGCGGTCATTTCACCATCATATTCAAAATCAACTTTCATGCCGTCGAGTATTTCAACTGCATGCTTCATGCGACTTGATTCGTTTTTCAAAGCACTGCCGAAATTTGAAAATGACAAGAATGCCACTTTTGGTTCGTAGCCCATTTTGCGAACTTTTCTGGCAGTTTGAATTGCGATGCTAACCAAATGTTCCGATGATGATAATTCTGAACAGGCGGTATCAGAAATAAAAATCGTGCGACCTTTGGAAATAATCATCGAAACTCCAAGAACGATATGATCTTTTTTGTTTTTTATAACTTGCCAAACATCTTTCAAAGATTTGCTATAGCCACGCGTTAAACCTGTGACTAGAAGATCACCATGCCCGCAAGCAAGCATCGATCCAGCAAAAATATTGCGATCAGTTTTAATCATTCGTGCACAATCAGAAAGAAGAACGCCTTTGCGTTGTAATTTCGAATAAAGAAAATCGATATATTTGTTATTCTCGCCTGAAATCGCTGAGTTGTAGATCTCAATGCCTTTTTCATCGATATCTAATTCTCGCATTTTTTCAAGAATACGCTCTTTTTTTCCAACTAAAATCGGTTTACCATATTTGTTATCACGCCACATGCTAGCAACTTTAATAATTTCTGGTTGTTCACCTTCGGCGAAAATAACATTTTTCGGCGATCTTTTTAATTTTTCAAAAATTAAACTTAAACTGTTAACTGAAGGATCACGACGCGCTTGAAGCTGTTTAGTGTAAGCGTCCCAATCTTTAATTGGTTTTCTAGCTACGCCACTTGCAACCGCAGCTTTCGCCACTGCAACTGGAACAGTATAAATCAATCTTGAATCAAATGGGGTAGGGATGATATAATGCGGTCCGAATTTCATTTCGCGACCACCGTAAGCTTTGATAACTTCATCAGGAACTGGTTGACGAGCAATTTCGGCGATGGCGTTTACCGCCGCGATTTTCATTTCTTCATTAATGGTTGATGCTCTGACATCAAGCGCTCCACGGAAAATATATGGAAAACCCATTACATTATTAACTTGATTTTCGTAATCACTTCGACCCGTTGCAACAATAGCATCGCTTCTAGCTTCGCGAACTTCTTCAGGTAAAATTTCTGGATCAGGATTTGCCATGGCGAAAATCACAGGATTTTTTGCCATCGATTTAACCATATCTTTGGTTACCGCCCCTTTAACTGAAAGTCCAAGAAATACATCCGCTCCTTTCATTGCTTCGGCTAAAGTGCGTGCTTTAGTTTCAACAGCGTGAGCAGATTTCCATTGATTCATGCCATCTGTTCTGCCTTTGTAAATTACGCCTTTAGTATCGCATAAAAGTGCGCTTTCGTGAGGTAATCCCATAGCTTTCAAAAGCTCTAAGCAAGCGATTCCGGCTGCGCCAGCGCCGTTAACTACAACTTTTATTTCATTAAATTTTTTGCCCGATAAATGTAAAACATTTAGAATTCCGGCCGCTGAAATAATGGCGGTACCATGTTGATCATCATGAAAAACTGGAATATCCATGATTTCACGAAGTTTGCTTTCGATAATAAAACATTCTGGTGCTTTAATATCTTCAAGATTAATGCCACCCCAGCTTGGTCCAAGATATTTTACGGCGTTAATAAATTCATCAACATTTTCTGTGTCAACTTCGATATCGACCGAATCTATATCAGCGAAGCGTTTGAACAAAACAGATTTTCCTTCCATTACTGGTTTGCCGGCGAGGGCGCCTAAATTTCCAAGTCCAAGAACCGCTGTTCCGTTGGAGATAACCGCGACATAATTGCCTTTTGAGGTATAATCATAAGCCAAATCAGGATTCTTTTGAATTTCTAAACATGGCACTGCAACTCCAGGAGAGTAGGCGAGGGCGAGTTCGCGTTGAGTGTTAAGAGGTTTGGTTGCATGCATAGCAACTTTTCCGGGCTGACCCTGAGTATGGAAATTTAAAGCCTCAATTTCTTTTTGAGTTTTATTGTTTGATTTTAAAGAATCCTTTGAATCATCAATATTATTTTGCGACTGTTTTTTATTTGACATAATTAATTTTAAAATGTTAAAAGTTAAATCAATTTATTTATAACAAATTACTTTTTAAATTTTTATTGTCAAAAATTGTTTATGGATTCATTCGAAATTCTTCAAGAAAATATTCCAGAAAATTGCTATAGAAGGCATGGTGGTAAAAGGCAAATCGACTTTTTAATCTTGCATCATTTACAAGCAAATTCAATCGCAGAAACCATCGAAGCACTCGAACATTATGAGGTGAGTGCCCATTTTTTAATCGATAATAATGGTAAAATTGTGCAATTAGTTGATGAAAATGATATATCTTTTCACGCTGGAGTAAGTTGTTGGAATGGTTTTGAGGGTTTAAATATTAATTCAATCGGTATTGAATTTGTAAATTCCGATCCTTTTTCTAATAATTTTTCTCACCAACAAATGCTTGCAGGCGTTGACTTGGCAAGCTATATAGTTAATAAATATCAAATTCAAAATAGATATATTTTAGGTCATTCCGACATCGCTTATGATTCGGCAACCGGTTTACTTGATCGCAAACAAGATCCTTCACATTTATTTGATTGGGAATTTTTAGCAAAAAATAACATCGGATTATATCCAAAATTATTTTTTTCTTCAAGCGAAGAGGCCTTGATATTTGAGTTCGGAGATGAAAATTCGCAAATTGAAAAAATTAAAAAAAATCTGCAAAAATTTGGTTATAAAGTTGCGAATATTAACAATATTTTCGATGAAGAAATGAAAATGTTGGCACGAGTTTTTAATCGCCATTTTAACAATAAAATTGATCTACAAAGCCAAGATTTATGGCTTAAAAGCTCGAATTCAATTCTTAACGAATTGATGAAGTTGATATAGTAACTCGCAAGCGCTTCATCTTTTTTTTCAAAAAAGATTCGCGACTGGGACCGCGTCGCCTTCGCTCCTTGTCCCGTTATTTGCTAAAAATAGCCGTTTAGGCTATTTTTGTAACGCAAAGTAACCTTCATCTTTTTTTTCAAAAAAGATTCGCGACTGGGACCGCGTCGCCTTCGCTCCTTGTCCCGTTATTTGCTAAAAATAGCCGTTTAGGCTATTTTTTTACGCAAATAACCCGTTAAGGCTATTTTTTAACGCAAATAACCCGTTAAGGCTATTTTTTAACGCAAATAACCCGTTAAGGCTATTTTTTTTAACGCAAAACGCTTCGTCGCTTTTCTCAATCAAAATAAAATTTTGATTTTCGAAGACGACTCGCGCCAGGGATTGCTTCGCTTACGCTCATGATCCCGTTATTTGCTAAAAATAGCCGTTTAGGCTATTTTTTTTAACGCAAATAACCCCCATAATTGACATTATGTAAACTTAAATAAAAGTGAAAATTAGGGGGGTTATTTTGTTTTTCTTGATAAGGCTTTTGATAAGGCTTTTGATATTGCTAGGTTTTTATTTTTCTGGATTCCTTAAGCGCTAGATTAAAATTAATTAAATTCTTTAAGATTCATTAGTTTGAAGTTTATAAATTTGTGATTTCAAAATTTTTAAGTCATAAAAATTTTCGTGGATATTTATTTTGATAAATAATAAGATTTTACTAACACAAATTAGTTTTGAATTTAATTATATATTTAAAAGAGAAATTTTTTAAATCGAAATTAAAGTTAAAAAATGCCTCCGTGGCGGAACGGTAGACGCGATAGACTCAAAATCTATTGCCCTTTGCGGGTGTGTCAGTTCGAGTCTGACCGGAGGTACCAAACTATGACTCTTTAAGCCTTCTTAAAAACATTAATAATTTTTTAACTCACACCCTTCCCTCCTTTATATCGCCACCTTAATTTTAAGCCCAGTTTTGATTAAAAAAACCACCAAAAATTTTAATAAATTTTGACTTTTATTTTCAAAAAATGCTAATATTTTAAGAGTTATTTTTTAATCCTATTTTTATTCAAAGTGCTAGATTTACCAATCTTTTTTAAAGTTATTATTCTTGGAATCATTGAAGGCTTGACCGAATTTATTCCAGTTTCTTCGACGGCGCATTTAATTATTTTTTCGCAAATTTTAAATTTTGATTCGATAAGAAATAATGTTTTTGAAATTGCCATTCAAATTGGTGGAATTTCAGCAATTACGGTTATTTATTTCAAAAAACTTAACTCCACTTTTCTTAAATTTTATGAAAAAAATAATCAAAAATTTATTGATAATCTTACCCTCGCCTTTGCTCCTGCAGTCATAATTGGCTTACTTGCGCACGATTTTATAAAAAAATATTTATTTTCAAATTTAGTAATCGCTTTTTCTTTAATAATTGGCGGTATTTTGATAATTTTAATTTAAAAATTTCATAAAAAATTCACCGTAAAAAATATTGAAGATATTCAAAAGCCCACCGCCCTTGCCATTGGTTTTTTTCAATGTTTGGCGATGATTCCGGGAGTTTCGCGTTCGGGCGCAACAATTATGGGAGCGATGATTTTTGGTGTTGACCGCAAAGTCGCAACCGAGTTTTCATTTTTTTTAGCGATTCCGACCATCGGCTCAGCATGTCTTTACGATATTTATAAAAATTTTGCCATTTTATCTTTTGATGATTTTGAATTAATTTTAGTCGGCGTAATTGCATCTTTTATATCATCGCTTATAGTTATTAAATGGCTTTTGAAATTCATTAGTACACACAGCTTTGCAAGTTTCGGCTATTACCGAATCGTCATTGGATTGTTAATTTTATTTGTTTCTTTGTAAGTCATGAGCGCCACAGAAATCGTTGAAAAAGATGAAAAAAAATACGCCATAAGATTTGGTCTTGGAGCCATTAAGGCCGTAGGTTTTAACATGATACAAGAAGCATTAAAAGAGCGCGAAAATAATGGTAAATTTACAAATGTTTATGATTTTTCACAAAGAGTTGATCCAAAATCAGTTAATAAAAAATCAATCGAAGCGCTCGCAAAATCAGGGTCCTTCGATTCTTTAAATAATAATCGTCGTCAAATTTCTGAATCATTCGATATCTTATCGGCATTTGCCAATGAAGCCAAAGAAGAAGCTAATTCAAATCAAATGAATTTATTCGGTGGAATTACTGAAGAAAGCTCGCGCCCGCCTTTAAAAGTAGTTTCCGACTGGACAAAAAAGCAAAAATTAAATTGTGAATTTGAGGCTTTCGGGTTTTTTTTAAACGAGCATCCGATTGATAATCGAGTTGGTGATTTAAAACTGCGAGGCATTGTTTTCTCGCCAAAAATCGAAGAAGACACTTTGGAAGATAACAACTTGATTAAAATGGCAGGAGTTGTGGCTTCTAGCAAGCATCGTTCTGGGTCTCGCGGGAGATTCGCTTATCTTTATATTTCCGATCCATTTGGCATTTACGAGGCAACAATTTTTGACGAAGCCTTAATCACCGCTAATCGTGATTTACTTGAAGATGGCAGTGAAATTGTTGTTGAATGTCTAATTAGAAAAGATGATGGAGGCACTCGTATCATGGTTAAGGGAGTTTTTCGTGTCGATGATTTTATTAAAAATACCAACCCAGCGCAAAAAGAATTTGAAGATATTAAAAAAAATCCGGTTAGAAAATTTAATCCAAATTATCAAAAAAATTCTAACTTTAAAAGCGACTCTTCAAAAAGTTCAAACCAAGCAAATTCTTTTGAAAAAAAATCATCTTCAGAAAATGTTGAAGTGGTAAAAGTTGAAAGAAAAATATCACAAATTGAAATCAAAGTTAATGACGAAAAAGCACTTCTTCCTCTTAGAACGGTGCTGTTGCAAAAAATTTCAGAAAACAATGATGATGTTAAAATAATTTTGATTGCCAATCGCGATAATCAAGAGATTAAAATAGCGCTCGCCTCTAATTTTAAAATTGCCGAAATTGATATTTTTCGCTTAAAAAATTTACATAAAGATTTAATAATTAAATCGATAAATTAAATATTTTAATTCTCGGAAATTTAATTAATTATTGAACATAAAGTGAAAAACATCACCATCTTGAGTAATATATTCTTTGCCTTCGTCCCTTAATTTACCTGCGTTCTTGGCGCCGTCTTCACCGTTAAAAGCAATATAATCTTGATAAGCAATTGTGCGGGCGCGAATAAAGCCTTTTTCAAAATCAGTGTGAATTTCGCCAGCAGCTTTCGGTGCGCTTGAGCCTTTTTTAAGCATCCAAGCATGACATTCTTTTGGTCCGACGGTGAAAAAGGAAATCAAATTTAGTAGAAAAAATGAGTTGCGAATAATTTGCGACAAGCCTGTTTCGCTTAAGCCAATCGAAGTAAGATATTCTTTTTTTTCATCTTCGGTTTCAAGCGATGCAACTTCGGCTTCAACTTGAGCGCAAATTTTTAAAACTTGGTAATTATTGTTTTTGCAAAATTCTTCAACCGCTTGAGAATGATGGTTTCCCGTCAATTCATTTTCCATTAAATTGCACACAAAAAGTTGTGGTTTTGAAGTAATCAATTGCAAATTTTTAAGAATTTTTTCTTCATCTTGATCCTTAATTTCAGTAAGTCGAGCGGGCTTTCCTTCTTTCAAAACTTCCAAAACTTTTTTTGCCATTGCGATAATGTGCAACGCATCTTTTTCGGTTTTTAATTTTTTTTCTAAATTTGGTAATCTTTTTTCGAGACTTTCGAGATCGGCGATTATTAATTCGAGTTGAATCAATTCAATATCGCGAATCGGATCAACAGAATTTTCAACATGCGTAATATTTTCATCTTCGAAGCAACGAACGACATTAATTATGGCGTCAACTTCGCGAATGTGCGATAAAAATTGATTACCCAAGCCCTCGCCTTTACTTGCTCCGCGCACTAATCCTGCAATATCAACAAATTCAATTTGGGCTGGAATTATTTGCGCTGAACCAGCAACTTTAGCAAGTTTTTCGAGGCGTTCATCGGGCACATTTACTTTGCCAATATTTGGTTCAATTGTGCAAAAAGGATAGTTGGCGGCTTGTGCTGAAGCGGTTTGCGTTAGTGCGTTAAATAAGGTTGATTTGCCAACATTTGGTAATCCAACAATTCCACATTTTAATGACATATTTTTTATATTTTTGTTTTTAAATCTTATTAATGAAAATTTCTTTTGAGTTTAAAATAATTTAAGTTAAAAAGTTAATATATTTTTCTTAAATTAAAAACATTTTATGCCTCGTTGCCTTTTTATTTTATGCCTTTTATTTGCTTTGCCAAGTTGTTTATTTACTAAAAAAATAACTTTTAAAAGCGATAACTCTATTCGATTAAGCGAAAAAGATTTTCAAGATTTAAAAGGTTGGAATGAAGATGATCACAAGTTGGCGCTTCAAACTTTTTTACATTCTTGTCGTAAATTTAGCAAAATGGCGCAAAATTCTCCACTCAATGGAAAGCTTCTTGAAATTACGGCGGGAGACTTTCGCGATGTTTGTGAAATTGGCGAAGTTGTTAAGCAAATGAGCGCCAAACAAACTAAAAATTTTTTCGAAAACTGGTTTAAATTATTTTTAGTTGAATCAAAATCTGGTGATGAGGATGGCTTGTTTACCGGTTATTACGAAGCCTCTTTGCGCGGAAGTTTTTTTAAAAATGATAAATATAAATATCCAGTTTATGCTAAGCCAAAAGAAGCAAATTTTGATCCAAATTTAACGCGCAAAGACATTGAAAATGGCGCCCTCGCTTCACAAAAACTTGAAATAATTTATGTTGATGATGCGGTTGATTTATTTTTTATGCATATTCAAGGTTCGGGTCGAGTAATTTTGCCAAATGGCAATGAAGTCAGACTTGCTTTTGCTGGAAAAAATCAGCATCCATTCAATGCGATTTCTAATGAAATGTTTCAAAGGGAATTGATTTCCAGGAAGGAATATAATTCAAAAGGCGTGCGCAATTGGCTTAAAAACAATCCTGAAAAAGCTGAAGAAATAATGAATCTCAATAATTCTTTCACATTCTTTAGAATTTTTGATAGCGAATATGTTGTTGGAGCGCAAGGAGTCCCTTTGACGACTGAGCGTTCAATCGCGGTTGATAATGAAATTATACCATTTGGCGCGCCTTTGTGGGTTCAAACGCAATTAAAAAATTCGGATAAAAAAGAACATTTTCGAAAATTAATGATTGCTCAAGATACCGGCTCAGCGATTAAAGGAGCGGTTCGTGGCGATATATTTTTTGGATATGGTCAAGAATCAGAAGAGAAGGCGTTTACGATGGCCTCAAGGGGTAAATATTATGTTTTATTGCCGATAAACTTTGTAGATAAAGTGGTTGGAAGATAGTTTTTTTAATTATCTTTTTACAAAAATTCTAACATTTTTTTCACAATAAAATTATCTTTTTTGTGAAAATAATTTTGCGATTCTTCGACGCTCTTTAATATACTTTCCAACTTATAAATTTCATCAAAAGCATTGCCATAAATCATTGGGTAATTTGATTTTTTTGCGCTCAAGCCGAAAGTTAGAGCAATTAAAATCGCGCTTAAAGAAAGGTAAATATCAGCGTTCGCCGAAGCAATTCGATATTCTAATCGTTTAGAGTTTGGAGAATTTGTTGATTTACAAATTCTTATCGCGCAACTTCTATTATCAGATCCGAAGCTTAAATTAACCGGTGCGGTATATTTTTTTAAGTAAAAAAGTTTTTTGTTTAACTCGAGATCAAAGCGATAATAATCTTGTAATTTTGGAGCTAAAATTAACATCATAAAGTGAGATGAATCCAAGAGTCCATTGGCGCAATGCTCAATTAAATTATCATCAAAAATATTGTAATTTTTTTCATCATGAAGAGAGATATTAAATTGCAAAGCGCTTCCGCAATCATCTTCGAAGGGCTTGCTATCAAAGCAAGCGGTACAATTTATGTTGTTAGCGAAATGATTAATTTTGTTTTTAATATTTTCAACTTCCGTGGCTAAATTTAATAAATTATCGGTAAAATCTGTGATGATTTCAATCTGTCCTTCGCCCTGCTCTCTCTTTGCTTTAAGAGTATCGCAAAAATTTTCAATTATGTTATTATCAAAAATTTTATTATTGTTTTTATCGAGCAAAAAAAACTCCAATTCACAACCAATTTTTATGTGATGCGAATTGGAGTTTTTGGATAAAATTTTTAAGAAATTTTGGTGAGATTTCTCTAAAATTTTATGTCGATTTAAATAAAAAAGCTCAAGCATTTATAGATTTTTAGTAATCCACTCAGCCAATGAAGCCTTAGGTGAAGAGCCAACTTTGCTATCTACTAATTTACCATCTTTAAAAATCATTAGCGAAGGTATTCCGCGTACTTGGAATTGCGATGGAGTTTCGGGATTATCATCGACATTGCATTTGTAAACTTCGATTTTTCCGGCGAAGTCGTTAGCGATTTCGTCGATTATCGGAGAAAGTTGACGGCATGGTCCACACCAAGGCGCCCAGAAGTCAACGAGAACTAGAGTTTTTGCATTCAAAACTTCTGAAGAAAATGTTTTATCGGTAGTTTCTTTGGTCATAAATATTTTATTTGAGATTAGTTAATATTAATTATTTCCTATTATAAAACTTTAAAAAAAAATCTTAAAC
>Ga0209596_1001941_pt1 | contig 17308 bp, 22 predicted proteins | sample M_130807_MF_Meta_FD_187314 | JGI IMG/M metagenome (GOLD analysis project Ga0209596, IMG submission 187314) | Freshwater microbial communities from Lake Montjoie, Canada to study carbon cycling - M_130807_MF_MetaG (SPAdes) (version 2) | ecosystem: Environmental > Aquatic > Freshwater > Lake...
AGGCCGTCCAGTATTCCCACAGATTGGCGCTATGAACGCGCCAGGCCAGTTGTCGGCTGCTAATTGGAACGGCAACCCACTAGGTCTAGTTTTGGTGGTGGATAAAGATACGCCTGGCTCGTTTATGGGTCACGCTGCAGGCCCAGCCGCAGGGTTTGAATTTTACGAACAGCAAAAGGGAGCAATTAGCGTGGACGTACCTAGCACCCTAGGCCGCACTATTGCCTACCGTGGCTACGCCGCTACGTTCATGGCAGACGCTACAAAATTCGTTAAATTCGTCTAACCGAAAGGCGGCCTAACCGCCATGACGCAGGTATACCAAGTAGCGCATAAAACGCTATTAGACAATTACGCCGTAATAGAAACGCTTACACCTAATGAAGTGTATGTAGGCGCGTCCATTGTTGTCGCTGGAATTGACGCAACTTTTAACGGCACGGTGAACGTTGTAGACGTTCCCGAATATTTGTTTATTGGCGTTGACAGTTACGGCGATCTACTTTACAACTACGAGGTAGCCGTACCGTTTCAAATTCTGTACGCAAAAACAGCAAGCAACGTAACGCGTACTACAGCAACGGGAACCGTAACGCTAGGTACTGTTCCCTGCACGTGGGTTACAGCCGGCCAAATTGAGGACTGGCTTGGTATCGGCACAGCCTCGGCGCTTGATACAACTTTTTTAACTCAATGCGCGGCGGCTACAAACGATTTTTGTTTTCAACGACGTTTAGAAAGCGGCTACATAGATCAAAAAGGTACAAGCCCAAGTAACAGCGTTACCCTAGGCACTATTGCCTATGGCGGTTTTTTGTATCGCCAGCGTGGCGCTGTAACAGATTTTGCCAGTTTTGACGGCTTGCCCGCAGGTAACAGCGTTGGCCTGTCACCAATGATTAAACAGTTGCTAGGTATTCCACGCCCGCAGGTTGCCTAATGCCTGTTGCGTTTACAGACCTATTTAACGAAGCGCTAGACGATCTAGCAGCGTCGCTAACGACCATTACAGGGCTGCAGGTAGTAACAGACCCGCGCAACCTTGTACCGCCTTGCGCGTTTATAGACGCCCCTACGTTCACCGTGTATAGCAATAACGTTGTAGAAATGACGTTCCCTATTCGCATAATTACGTTAGGGCCAGGCAACCTAGACGCGCAACGATCATTACTTAACCTTGCTAGCAAGGTAGTTACCAAAAAAATCGGCGTGACTGCCGGCCGGCCAACGATCGCGCTTATTGGCGGTAGTGAACTACCCGCGTACGATCTAACCATAACCCTACAAGCCCAGGCAACCGCCTAAGATAGGTGAATATGAAATACGAAATAGTTAGCCCCCGTATCGGTACACCTGGCGACAATTACGAACCAGTTGAAGGCGTAAACGTTGACGCGCTGTTAGCAGGCGGGTTTATTATTCAATCCCCCACCAAGGCGCCTAAAGGTGCTAAAACTAAGACAGACACAAACGAGGAGTAAACACAATGGCGACATCAACTTATTTGGCCAGTCCAAATTTAACTATCAACTCAATTTCTATGCAAGACCAATGCCACGGTTTAACTTTTACGCGCACTATTGAAGCGCTTGAAAGTACCGCGTTTGGCTCGGGTTCCCGCGTGTACGTAGCCGGCCTTGAAAACTCAACGCTTCAATGCGATCTGTATCTTTCATTCGCCGCTAGTGAAACTTACGCTACTTTGAAAAATTTGGTGGGCACCTCTACAACGGTTTCGTGGTCTGCAAGCGCAACAAGCCCAGGCACGGCTACCAATCCCACCATGACGCTTACGGGGGCCTATTTAGAGGCCTTGCCGTACGAAATGGCCTTGGGCACCCTTGGTCAGGTCAGTATTGTTTTTACTGGCGGGGTTTACAGCGTTTTAGAAGTTTAATTAAACGCCTGAAAAGGCCCGACACAAAAGGCAACAATGAAACTTACGCTAAAAGTAGAAACAGCCGATACCGCCTATGAGGTGGTAACAAACCTGTACGTAATAATTTTGTGGGAACGAAAATTTAAACGTAAAGCGTCGGACATGGCGCTAGGTATCGGCGTAGAGGATTTAGCATTTATGGCGTATGAAGCGTCCAAGTTAAACAAAATTGTTGTACCTAGCGAATTTGATACGTTCGTTAAAGGTCTAACAAATATTGAAGTAGTAGATACCGAGGCCGCAAACCCCACCTAAGGGGCACCCACGCCCGCCAGTTATGCGAACTACTGGTAGCCATTTCGTGGTGGCCCCCGTCAATACCTTTTGACATAGACGACCTGGCAACTGTTGTTACTGTATTATCGGACAACAACAAACAACGGAAGTAACCGCTATGGCCATATCAACGACAATGGATATTTACGGCGTTAAACAGGCGATAGCAACCCTAAAAGAAATAGACCCCGAATACCGTAAAGAAATGTTGAAGCAAGTTAAAAAAGCGGGCGACCCTGTTCTAGTTGCTGCCCGTTCGTTAATCCCAAGCAAACCGCCGTTAAGTGGCATGGGGCGCGGCAGTCTTATTAAAGGGCGCGAAGGTACGAAATGGTCAAGCGATATGGCAGCCGCAGGGTTTAAAATTATGACAAACCGAACCGGCCAGGCTGCGCGAAGCGTAAAGTTTAAATCGGGCGAAGTAGTTGATTTTAAAGCCCAGCCCTATCAGTTGTTAAACCTTAGACAAAAGGACGCCGCGGGCTCTATTTGGGATCATGCTGGCGCTAAAACACGTGGCGCGTTTGTACGCAACTTAGAGGTAGGCGGTTCGTTTAATCCACGTGCTAGCGAACCTGCCGTAGATATTGCTAGGCCGGCTGTTGAAGCCGTCGTGCTAGATATTGTTGCCGTAGTAATGGCTATGACTAACCGTAAATTAGAGGTTAATTATGGCAATTAACATACCGATTATTACGTCGTTTAACGGCAAGGGTGCCGAAGCGGCAATTAAAGAATTTCAAAATTTAACTAAAGCGTCGGATAAAGCGGCGTTTGCCATAAACAAAATGGCTGTACCTGCCGCTATTGCGTTTGGTGCCATTGTTACAGGCGGTTACAAGGCAGCCCAGGCGGCAAGCGACTTTAACGAAACGGTCAGTAAATCGGGCATTATTTTTGGTGAAGCGTCAACAGAAATTAAAAAGTTTGCCGACACGGCAGCCGCCAGTTTAGGTTTATCAAAACAAGCCGCATTAGACGCCGCTGCAACTATGGGCACGTTTGGTAAATCTGCAGGTTTGGCCGGCACGGACTTATCAAACTTTTCTATAGAAATGGTCAAACTGTCGGGCGACCTAGCAAGTTTTCACAATGCAAACCCCGCCGACGTAGCCCTAGCGTTAGGCGCTGCCCTACGTGGCGAAGCGGAACCTATACGTAAATTTGGCGTACTTTTAAACGACGCAGCCGTAAAAGCCCAGGCTATGAAAATGGGCCTGTACGACGGTACGGGTGCATTAAGCGCACAAGCAAAAGTATTGGCAACGCAAAAACTCATATTGGAACAGACAAGCGACGCCCAAGGCGATTTTGCGCGCACGTCCGAGGGCGCAGCCAATCAACAACGCATATTAAAAGCCCAAGTAGACAACGCAAAAGTAGCAATAGGGCAAGCGTTTCTACCAATACTTGAAGCCGTCCTACCAGTCTTAGTTAATTTTGCTACAGCCATTGGCAACAATACGGGTGAATTTGTGGCGTTTGTTGCAGTCATTGGCACTATTTCGGGTGCAATCGTTTTGGCTAAAGCCGCCATGATGTTGTGGAAAGCGGCAAGCATTATTACTACAGCCGTCAACTATGCCCTGGCAACGTCATTTACCGCGGTACAAGTTTCAACTGGTATAGGAATTATTGCTGTAGTGGCCGGCGTAGCAGCGTTTGCTGCATACACAAAAAAGATGAACGCAGCGCGGAAAGAAAGCGATTTGTTAAACCAGCAAACACTTATTACCGCGGGCACCATTAGCGCCACAGGGGCGGCTATTGGCGCTTTAGGTATCATAGGGCCGCAATTAAACAACGAACAATTAAAACAGGCTTACGCAGATTTTGAAAAGGCTAAAGACGGCGCTAACAAGTTTGGCGGCGGCGTTGATCTAGTAGCCGAAAAGTTAAAGAAAATGAAAGAAGCAATAAAAGAAGCGTCGGCGGCCTTGGTTGACGATATGCAAAAAGCGTTAGACAACGCTAAAGACGCATTAAAAGTAGCACAAGACGCGTTTAGCGAATTTGGCGAAAAAGTATCCAACAGCCTTTTAGAAGCGTTTAATTTTAAAGACGCTAAAGACGCAGGCAAAGACACGGGTAAAGGATTTCTAGCGGGTTTACGCGATCAAGTAGCGGGAATAAATAAATACGGTTCCGACGTTGAAACGTTGCTACGTATGAATTTGTCGGAAGCCGCTTTAGCAGAAGTTTTAAAGGCGGGTAACGTTAGTGGCGCTGCTATTGCTGCCGAACTTATTAAAGGCGGTCAATCCGCTATAGACGAAACTAACGCGCTTGTAGCGTCGGCCCAGGCTATGGCAGACCGAATAGGTCAACTAGCGGCAACACAATTTTATAGCGCGGGTGTATCTAACGCGCAACAATACTTAGCAGGCGTTGAAGCCGCTATGGCAGTTGCTAACGCAAAACTGGCGGGCAAGGGCTTAAAGTTGGCCGACGTTAAAGGCATTTCGGCAGGATTTAACGACGCAATTAGCGCCCCAGTTGCCGCGCCTATTAGTCGCCCTGATACTAATTTTGGTGGGCCAGGCGGCGGCGGCAATACTTACAACATAAGCGTAAGCGGAGTTATGTCAAATGCCCAAACAGGCGAGGAAATCGTAAACAATATTAGGGCATATAACAGGGCTGCAGGCCCCGCAAATATTGCGATTGCATAATGGCTACGTCAGTAATTGAAAGCGGTAACTACGAACTGTTCATAGACACGGGTTTTAAATTAGACGCTTTCACCCTAGATAACGCGACGCGGGGCGTTTTAAACGGTACCGAATACGTGTTAGACGGCACAACAGAATTTGCGGCCATGCTTGAATACTCTACAAATATAAACGTTAAACGTGGCCGGCGTGACATTGGCGACCAATTTAGCGCGGGTACTATGTCGTTTGATTTAAACGACACCCTGGCAGGCGGAACTTTAAACCCGTTGTATACGTCTAGTCCATACGTAGACCCCCAAGGCGTGTTTACCCTGGCACCATTACGTCGCGTATCGTTCGGCAGATACAACAGCCTTAATACGTTTGTAACATTATTTGTAGGTCAAATAGTGTCGTATGACTACAACTACGAATTAGGCGGCCAAAACACCGTAACGGTATATTGCGCCGACGATTTCTATTTACTAGCCCAAACGGCTTTAGCCGAATACAACGTAACCGAGCAACTATCTAGCGCCCGCCTATCGGCTGTATTAGACCTGCCCGAAGTTGCTTATCCCGCGCTAACACGCGACATTGAAACAGGTACTCAAACGTTAGGCGGTAGCGCAGCCTATACCGTTGACGAGGGTACCAACGTAAAAGCGTACATAGATCAAATACAGCAAGCCGAACAAGGCCGTATTTTTATGTCACGTACAGGCGATTTAACCAGTCAACCTAGGGTAGGCAATACCCTTTCGGGCAGCGTCGCAGACTTTCACGACGACGGAACCAATATTCCGTACAACTCTTTAGGCATTATTTACAACGCCGATCTAATAGTAAACAGGGCCAGTATTCAACACTTAGGCGCTACAAGCCCTCAGGTAGCCGACGACTTAGCAAGCCAAGTTAAGTACCTAATTCAAAATACAAGCATTACTAACAGCCTGTTACATAATGACGCAAGCGCGTTAACCCTGGCAACTTACCTATTAGAGGGCGAACCTATTGCCACGTTTAACGCCGTGCAAACCGATTATTTAATGCTTACAACACCCCAGCGCGAAACCTTGGCGCTAGTTGACATTGGCGACACCATAACAATTACCAACACAATTACAGGCGGCGAAGTAGCCCAGGAACTATCGGTAGAGGGCATAGAAATACAAGTAAACGTAAACAATGGGCACCGCGTTACGTTCTACACGGCTAACACGGTCATTGTGTATCAGTTCATTTTGAACGACCCAATTTACGGTAAGTTAGGGATACAAGACCCGCAACCAGTTTTAGCGTAAAGTAGGACATATGGCAAACGAACAAACAAGCGTACCGCTTTTTGCAGCGTCGGAAGTTTTGACCGCCGCCAATATGAATATTTCGGCGGGTACGGGGGTACCTGTCTTTAGCAATTCAACGACGCGCGACGCGGGTTTCGGTGGGGCAAATGAAAAGGTACTAGCCGAGGGCCAATTATGTTATTTGTCGTCAACAAACGTAGTCCAATATTACGACGGCGCGGCCTGGGCTACTGTCGGGCCTACAACAAGCAAGGTTGCACAAGTTGTAACGGCGCGCACGGCAACAAGTGTTGATAGTTCTACTAATGTTTTTGCCGATACTGGTCTAAGTGTTACCATTACGCCGACACTAAACACCAGCACTATTTTAGTTATGGTGAACCAAGGCGGCATACAGAAAAGTAATGCAAATACTGGTACTGGCATAACTCTTAATCTTTTGCGAGGCGTAACTAGTTTAATACAATGGGCGGCCTACATTTCTTATACAGGCACGGCCGTTGCCAATTTTGTTGGTTCTGCAAGCATGGATTATTTAGACAGTCCAGCAACAACAGCCGCTACAACATATAAAACACAATTTTATAGCACTACAAACACGGCAACGGCTACCGTTCAGTCGCAGAGTACCGTTAGCAGTATTACGGCAATAGAGTTGCTGGCATGATTAACTACGTCGCGGTATTAGAAACAAATTACGCTACCGAAAAGTGGGTTATTAGTGGCAACGATTATGCCACGCTTCAATGGTTTAGTGAAACGACAAAACCGACACAAGGCGAACTAGATGCACAATGGCCCGCAGTCAATTACAACAACCAAGTAGCCGCCGTAGAAACGACACGCCGCCAACAATACGAAACGCAGTCCGACGGCATATATTTTGCTTGGCAACGCGGCGACGCTACAGAGGTTGCATGGCGTGAAGCCGTAGCAAAGGTAAAAAGTGAAAACCCGTACCCGCCTAACCCTGTTGGCTAGTTTCGTATTCACGCTTGCTTTAACCGCTTGCGAAACAACACGAACAAACGCACCAATAAAAGTAAAAAACAGCGCGCTAACACGTTGCAGCACAATTACACAATGCGAAAGGGTATCTAATGGCTAAGGAAAAGGCCGAAATAGAGTTGCTTCATGCGCGCATGATTGTATTTGTCGGTTGCACTATTGCCGTAACGTTTGCGCTAACCGTTTTGGGTTTTATTTACGGTTTGCTATTTGTTACCCAGCCGCTAGAGCAATCACCAAACGACGCCCAATTTATTGACTTGTTATCTACTCTTACTGTTTTTATGACTGGCACGTTAAGCGGCCTAGTTGCAGCCAACGGCCTTAAACGCAAACCTGCAGAGCCGACTAGTGGCACCCCAACCCCATAAACCCGTAGTAGTACCAGCCGTAAAAAAACTGGTATTACCTGCCACGTTGGGGCACGTTACGCCAGGTGAACTACCCGCTAATATGCTTGTAGATATAAAGCCGTACGGCAAGTTGCACCCTCGCGCCGCTAACGCTTACAACGCAATACGCGAAGCCGCGTTTACTGCAGGTATAAAACAATTTAAACCAATATCGGCCGGCGATACCTACAGATCATTAGCGCAACAAACCGCAGGGTTTCTACAGCGCTACACATTGCAACCAATAGAAGGCGCGTCTACCCGAACTTGGCAAGGCCGCAAATATTACCTACGGCCAGGCAACGCCCCATTAGCAGCGCCAGGCAGTAGCCGCCATAACTTGGGTTTAGCCGTTGACTACGCAAACATGGAAGGCGAAACGTGGGCGTTTATGTGCGATCAAGGCCCGTTGTTTGGCTGGTCATTAGAAGTCATGCCGGCCGAGCCGTGGCATTGGTTTTACTATCCTGGCGACAAAACCCCTGAACCTGTAAGCCTGTACCTACAGGGGTTGCGGCCAGTATCACCACCTAGCGCGTAAGCGTCTACTACGGTTTTAAGACCGACGAAAAAAGGGGTATTGCATGAACTTCCTAATAGCCAAAATCTTTACGGCTGTAACTATAAGCCTGTCAGGGTTAGCGTTCGCCTACGACGCTTACAACGCGCCTAGCGCCCTGCCTGTAACGCCCCCCGTTACGGTCAGTTTGGCGCCCGTACTTTCAGTAACAACTACAACGGTCAAACCGTTAACAGACTGCCAATATGCGTTACAACTAGCCCGCCAGGCTGGTTGGCCTTTAACCGAAATGGGTACCGTAGCGCGCATTTTGTACCGCGAAAGCGCGTGTAAGGCAAAAGCGTTTAATAAATTTGATACCCAAGGCGGCTCGTATGGGTATTATCAAATTAACGGCTACTGGTGCCGGCCTAACAAGTATTGGCCTATAGGTTGGCTGCAGGCAAAAGGCTTAGTAACAACGTGTACCGATCTATTTGACCCCGTAGTAAACACAAACTCCGCATTAGCCATATGGCATAATTCGGGGTACGGCCCTTGGGCGTTGCCTAACCCATGACCGATTACCCAATACCCGACCCAGGCCTAACAGAAAGAACCCGACAAATGTATACAGAAAAGTACGCAGAAACTTTTAAAAATTTTGTGGACGAAGTGTTTAGACCAAACTACGTACCAGCACCTAAGCCCGTAGATCACTCAATTTTATTAGACGAACTAGCAATATTGCGCGAAAAGTATTTGGCCGGCACCCCAAGCGACGAACACAAATTCGCTGGCGCTGTAATTACCGCTGCTATGGCCGTAATTATCGGCATATGAACGACACGTACGAACGGCTTTACACCGAACAGCAACTAGCCGACGCAATAAGTTACGGCACATTAGACCAAGAGCGCGTATTAGAAAGCGGTATTAACGCAACTAGTAGGCACCAATTTACGCCAGGGCTACAAAAATACATAGACGGCGCGTTAGGCGAAATAGTGTTCGCCGAACATTTTAATTTACCGTTTAACCGTATTGACTGGGTTATAGGCGACGTAGGCATATACCAAATAAAATCAACACGCTGCCCTAACGCCGAAATAAATCTAATAGTTCCACGTAACCAAGCCATGACCTATAAAGCCAGCCCGTTTGTGTTAGTCCAGTTATTTGATTGCCACTACAAAATTAGGGGCTGGACATGGGGGCACCAAATACCCACTAAAACCCATTGGCTACAAGACAACGCCGACACAAGCGGCGGCGCCTATTGGGTTACAACGGAGCGCCTAGAGCCGATAGAGGATTTACCCACCGTGTAACTACCTTGTGCTACGGTACAACTAAGTAATAAACCCGACTAATGGAAAGATACCCGACATGAATAAAGAAATAAAATGTCCAGGCTGCGGAACGTGGGAAACTGTAGGTCATTTAAAATGGTCTGCTTTAAGTTGCCCGACTTGCAAAACGTTTTACGATCTAGCACCGTGGTTACTGTCTACAAAAATGGCAGAAGAAGAAGAAGAACAACAAATGGCCTTTATGTCCGTACTCAATGAGTTTGCAGAAAATGTTTGTGAACCTAACTGCAACTGTGACGACCACTAATGGCCTTTAACCTTGACAACTACGTAGACGTACCAACACGCCTAGCGGAAGCATTAAAGCGCTGGCCCGACTTACGCATACAAGAAACCGATAACCAAGTAATAACTATGCCTGACGGCAGCACGTTTATTCGTTGCACCGTCACCGTTTGGCGCGACATAGCAGACCCAATACCAGTTATTGCTAGCGCTGCCGAACCGTTTCCAGGCAACACGCCCTACACAAAACGAAGCGAATACATGGTAGGTATGACGTCGGCTTTAGGCCGAGCATTGGGTTACATGGGTTGCGGGGTTTCTAAATCTATAGCCTCGCGTAACGAAGTTGAAGCGCGTTTAGACGGACAAGAAGCCACCATAACCCCAATGCGTATGCCTAAAGAGGGTGGCGTCCATGCCAGTAGCAAACAACTTTACATGATTAAAGCGCTGGCTAAAGGTAAAGGGTTAGACGACCTGGCAACACTTGAAGCCATGCAATTATTATTGGACGCCGACGACGTAATACTAGAAACGTTAACAATGGGTCAAGCGTCAAAAGTAATAGAGGCATGGAAACAATGAGCCGCTACAACAGTAACTACGGCAGCCACGATCAACTACAAGACTTACGTAAAGTCAACATGGGATTACATCACGAATTAGACGCCATAAAGCGTTTACTAGATGAAACTACAAAAGAATTGCAACAAGCGCAGGACGAATTAACGTTAGCGATTGAGGCTTTAGTACGCGCTAGGGATATAAAGCCGTGAACCGTACAGCCTGGTTAGCAGTTGCCTTTATGGTGCTATGCGCGTTTCTGCTGTCTAAATCCGACAAATGACATTGACGGTAGGCAGTTTATTTAGCGGTATAGGTGGGCTGGATTTAGGTTTAGAACGAGCCGGCTTAAAAGTAATATGGCAATCCGAAATAGACCCTTACTGTAATAAAGTATTAAAAAAACATTGGCCCGAGGTACCTAATTATGGCGACATTAAACAAATTGACTGGGGAACCATTGAACGACCTAACGTTATTTGCGGTGGATATCCCTGCCAACCTTTTAGCATTGCAGGAAACCGACGGGGAACCGACGACCCACGACACTTATGGCCTTGGGTTAGAACAGCCATTAGCGAACTACGACCCGATTACGCAATCCTGGAAAACGTCCGAGGACACGTCACTATGGGGGGAACCACAGTTATTGGCGACCTTACCGATATCGGGTATGACGCGGAGTGGAGTGTTGTTTCTGCAAGTGGACTGGGTGCCCCTCATAGACGCGAACGGCTTATCATTGTGGCCTACCCCAACGACACAAGAGGTAGAACACCCAAATTTAACATTGACAGCAACGGGGCGCCGTCAATCATTAAACGGAAAAACCTCATGGAGTTTGGGATTAGCGGACGCGGTGCAAGTACGACCGTCACAAAACATAAACAATATTCCGATTGGTGGGAAACTGAACCCAACGTGGACAGAGTGGCTAATGGGGTTCCCTTTAGGTTGGACAGACTTAGAGGATTAGGTAACGCAGTAGTACCACAAGTAGCCGAATATGTGGGCCGGCTAATAGTAAACGCACAATAGGCAAGTAGCAGTAGATCGTACGCCGTTCGCATGGCGCGGGGTTAACCGACGGGAACGTCGTTAGACCAACACGCGTTAAAACTGTTAGACGAAAGCAATAACGTTAAGTGTTGGGGCGGCCTGTAAACATAATCAGGCGTAATGCAAGGTAGTCGGATTGAGGCAGCCCGACGGGTAGAGCATTACATTATTAGGCTTTAAGAACAGCAACAAACATACCGATAACAAACCGACACAAACGAGGTAAACCCGACATGGAACTACAGCACCGCAACCCGAGGACAAGCCGCGCTAGCGGCGCGTCAGTATCGGTAAGGTCATAACGTGGCAGCACATAACGGCAACGCAACTTACTTAGCCAACCGCAAACGATTACTAGCAGATCACCCGCTATGTCATTGGTGCAGTCAACGCGAAGCAACAGCCGCAGACCACCTCATAGAGCCAGGCCGTGGGGGCTCGCACGAACTGGACAATTTAGTACCCAGTTGCAAGCCCTGTAACAGTCGTAGAGGCCAAGCATACGGCGTACACCTACAGCGCGAACAGGCAGCAAACCCAACGCCAGCAACAAAAAACCACGGACAGCGTTCGCAACTTTTTTTGACAAACCCGCTAATGCCCCCGCAAGATATTTCCCCTATATTTCATAAGGGTTTGACGGAACTAGCGACGACCGGCCACGATATGCCGCGATTAGTCACGACCACCGCCAGCGGTCAAAAATCGGCTGTAAACGAAATTGGGGATTTTGCGAAAGAGGTACTAGGCGTAGACCTCATGCCCTGGCAGTTAAACATTTTGCATGGTTTGACGTCTATGGATAGCAACGGCGACTACTTGCACCGCGTCGGCCTTGTGTCTGTTGCCCGACAGAACGGTAAAACGGTTGCGATCGCGTCGCTAGTTGGGTGGTGGTTAACTACGCAAGGTAAAGCGCGAGGCCAGGCCCAAACGGTTATTACTGTCGCCCACAAATTAGATTTAGCCACCGCGCTTTATACATATTTGGCGCCTGTATTGGAAAGCAAATTTAAAGCCCATGTTTCGTGGTCTTACGGTCGCATGGTGCTAACTATGCCCGATAATTCGGTTTGGTTCCCTAGGGCTGCTACGCCTGCAGCCGGCCACGGCTACAGCGTTGATCTAGTGGTAGCGGACGAAGTTTGGGATATTAGCGAAGCCGCTATAGACGAAGGTTTATTGCCGTCGCAACGTGCCCGTAAAAATCCGTTGTTTGTGATGATGTCTACGGCGGGTACGCAGGATAGTAAAGCCATGTTGCGTTGGCGTGAACAAGGATTAAGGGCTATAGATAGCGGCGAACAAAGTAAATTATATTTTGCCGAATTTAGCCCACCGCCAAACAGCGATCTAATGTCGCCTACTGCCTGGGCCTATGCAAACCCCGCGTTAGGGCATACCTTAGAAATGTCTGTAATTGAAGCAGAAAGCGAAGCCCCGAACCGAAACGCCTTTTTACGTGCGTCGGTTAATACTTGGACTGCAACCCAAAACGGCTGGCTGGAACCTGGCGTGTTTGAAGCCCTGCAATCCGACGAACCTATACCACCTGGCGGCGTGTTGGCTATTGAAGTAGACAACGAAGGCGCGCTATATGTTGGCGTTAGGGCCGTCCAAGTAGGGCTAAAAACTGCCGTTACGGTTGCTTTTGTGGCCGGCACACTTGCCGAAACGTGGCGCCTTGTTGAAGCCGAAATAGCGTCAGGCCCTATGTTGCGCGTAGCAATAACGCCAGGCCTAGAAATACATTTACCGCCAAATATGGAACGACGTAAAACTATCGTTGGCTACCGCGAATTATTAAAATGGACGGCAGCGGTAAAAAACATGATTATAGAAAACCGCATTTACCACCACGGCGAAAACCAGTTAATAGAACACGTGGAGCGCGCCGTACTAATAAAACACCAAGGCAGCGTAGCCCTGTCGTCTACGCGTAGCCCTGGGCCGATCACATTGGCTAGGTGCATGGTTTGGGCTGCAGCCTTGGCGTCTAAACCGCAATTAGTCGGCAAACCGTTAGTAGTTGCGCTAAACCGCTAATGTTGTAGTGGCACTATCCGCGACGGCTTACCTTTTCGTCGGGAAAAGAAATAGACCGCTTCACCGTGGGTAGTGCCACCAAACTTTTACTAGATATGGCAGACTAAACGCATGGCGTTATTTAACAAGGTAAACAAGGCTGCTATAGGTACAACGGTTAAAGCCGCGGCTAGCGGTTCAAATGTTGGCGCGTCGCAACTTGATAACTTTTATGCGTTTACCCAGGGCGCAACCCGCCAACGCGCTATGGCTGTACCGGCTATTACTAGGGCGCGCGATCTTTTAGCGTCAGTAATCGGCTGTACCCCATTGTCAATGTATAACGAAATGTGGAACCCTGTAACCCGCGAACTTGAACAAATTAAAATCGCGCCGCGCGCATGGTTACGCCAATTAGACCCGTCATTACCAAACAGTACGACGCTTGCATGGTTATTTGATGATCTTTTTTTTACACAGCGGGCCTTTTTATACGTTACGGAGCGTAGTTCCGACGGCTTTCCAAAAAGTTTTCAACGTATGCCTTCGGCCATGGTTTTAACCCAGGATCAGGCCGGCCCCGTTTTTTTTGCGCCGTCTAAACAAATTACGTTTAGCGGTTTACCGATTGACCACCGCGACGTCGTGCAATTTATTAGCCCTATTCAAGGTTTGTTATTTACTAGCCCTAATGCAGTTTTGACGTCGCTTAAACTGGAGCAGGCCCGCCTACGCAACAGCAGCAGCCTTTTACCGACTGGCGTTTTACGGCAGGTGGCCGGCGAGCCGCTATCCGCGGAAGAATTACAGCAATTAGGGCAGTCATTTGAAACGGCCCGCCTTACAAATTCCGTAGCGGTTCTTAACGAATTTGTTACCTACACGGAAACGAATAGTGACGCCAGTAAACAAATGTTGGTAGCCGCTAGTGAGTACCAAAGCCTTGAAATCGCCAGGCTCGCAAATTGCCCCCCTTACCTTTTGGGCGTCGCTACTGGCTCATACAGTTACCAAAACAGCACCCAGGCGCGCCAAGATTTGTATATGTTCGGCGCCAAATTGTTTATGGACTGTATATCCGAAACGCTATCTATGGGTAATGTTTTGCCACGCGGTACCTATTGTAAATTTGATATTGACGATTACTTAAGCGAAACGTATTTATCGGAAAACGACACACCCGCACAAGTAGACGAAGTAGGAGTAATGCCAAATGCTTAGATTAACCCAACAAGAATTGACAATAGACGCAGCCGGCCCTAACGGTATGCCACGCCGAACTATTGCAGGTTTAGCCTTGCCGTACAACGTTGTAGCAACAGTAAACGACGGTACAAAAGTTATGTTTATGCCAGGCAGTTTGAACGCAGGCGGCAAAATGCCCAAACTTTATTTAGGGCATGACAGTAGCCAGGCCGTGGGATTAGTAACAAACATGACGGATACCCCAAGCGGCATGATGTACGAAGCCCGCATTTCGGAAACAACATTGGGTAACGAAACAATGGTTTTACTAGGCGATCAAGTTTTAGACGCCGTATCGGTTGGCGTAAATCCCACCCGTTTTAGTTACGACGAAAAAGGCACAATGATTATAGAAATGGCCGATTGGCAGGAATTATCGTTAGTGCCTTTTGGCGCTTTTAAAGGCGCGTCAGTAGATCGCGTAGCCGCGTCGCAGAGTATCCCACAAGAACCCGTAGAAATAGATAATATTGAAACCGAAACACCTAACGAGGAGTTAGACAACATGGAACAGCCAACAGAAACCCCAACAGTCATTGAAGCAGCGCACGTAGCGCCTATCGTTTACGCGCAACCGCGTAATTTCAAATTGCCAAGCGCTGGCGAATATATTGCAGCGTCACTACAAGGCGGCAGCGTACTTGCAGAAATGAACGCAAAAATTCAAGCGGCAGCGCCAGACATTACAGCCGATCCAAGTTTGCCAGGAATTTTGCCCGAAATCATAACGGGCAGCGTCTACGACGGACTTAACCCTATTAGGCCTTTCGTTTCGGCAATCGGTACCCTCGCTATGCCAGGTGCAGGCGCAACATTTCGCCGCCCAAAAATTACGGTACGGCCAGTAGTTGACGAACAAACACCTGAACTAGATCAACTAAACCCGTCTACTGTCACCGTGTCCAACTCAAATGTTGACAAAAAAACTTTCGGTACGTTTGTCACAATGTCCGAACAGGCATTGGACTGGAGCGATCCCGCTTCAATCAACATCGTTTTAAATCAGTTGGCTATCGCCTACGGACAAGCGACGAACACATACGCGGTAACAGAGTGCCAAGGCGCAATCGTTCAAACGACATCGGTTGCCGACACTAGCGACCCTGCCGATTGGATTGCCGCAATTTACGAAGGCGCCCGCCAAATTTCATTGAACAGCAACTACCTACCTACTCATATGGTGGTAACGCCTGGTACTTGGGCTTCCTTGGGTTCGCTTGTTGATAGCACAGGCCGGCCAGTATTCCCACAGATTGGGGCTATGAATGCGCCAGGCCAGTTGTCGGCTGCTAATTGGAACGGCAACCCACTAGGTCTAGTTTTGGTGGTTGATAAAGATACGCCTGGTTCGTTTATGGGTCACGCTGCAGGCCCAGCCGCAGGGTTTGAATTTTACGAACAGCAAAAGGGAGCAATTAGCGTGGACGTACCTAGCACCCTGGGCCGCACTATTGCTTACCGTGGCTACGCCGCTACGTTCATGGCAGACGCTACAAAATTCGTTAAATTCGTTTAACCGAAAGGCGGCCTAACCGCCATGACGCAGGTATACCAAGTAGCGCACAAGACGCTAATAGACAACTACGCCGTAATAGAAACGCTTACACCTAACGAAGTGTATGTAGGCGCGTCTATTGTTGTCGCTGGGGTTGACGCAACTTTTAACGGCACGGTGAACGTTGTAGACGTTCCCGAATATTTGTTTATTGGCGTTGACAGTTACGGCGATCTACTTTTTAATTACGAAGTACCCGTACCGTTTCAAATTCTTTACGCAAAAACAGCCGACAACGTTACGCGTACAACAGCAACGGGAACCGTAACGCTAGGTACTATTCCTTGCACGTGGGTTACAGCCGGCCAAATTGAGGACTGGCTAGGTATTGGCACAGCCTCGGCGCTTGATACAACTTTTTTAACTCAATGCGCGTCGGCTACAAACGATTTCTGTTTTCAACGACGTTTAGAAAGCGGCTATATAGATCAAAAAGGTACAAGCCCAAGTAACAGCGTCACCCTAGGAACTATTGCCTATGGCGGTTTTTTGTATCGCCAGCGCGGCGCTGTAACAGATTTTGCCAGTTTTGACGGACTGCCTGCAGGTAACAGCGTTGGTCTGTCACCAATGATTAAACAGTTGCTAGGTATTCCCCGCCCGCAGGTTGCTTAATGCCTGTTGCGTTTACAGACCTGTTTAACGAGGCGCTAGACGATCTAGCAGCGTCGCTAACGACCATTACAGGGCTGCAGGTAGTAACAGACCCGCGCAACCTTGTACCGCCTTGCGCGTTTATAGACGCACCTACGTTTACCGTGTATAGCAACAACGTTGTAGAAATGACGTTCCCTATTCGCATAATTACGTTAGGGCCAGGCAACCTAGACGCGCAACGATCACTACTTAACCTTGCTAGCAAGGTAGTTACCAAAAAAATTGGCGTAACTGCAGGGCGGCCCACGATCGCGCTTATAGGCGGCAGCGAACTACCCGCGTACGATCTAACCATAACCCTACAAACCCAGGCAACCGCCTAGAATAGGTGAATATGAAATACGAAATAGTTAGCCCCCGTATCGGTATACCTGGCGACAATTACGAACCAGCCGACGGCGTAAACGTTGACGCGCTGCTAGCAGGCGGTTTTATTATTCAATCCCCCACCAAGGCGCCTAAAGGTGCTAAAACTAAGACAGACACAAACGAGGAGTAAACACAATGGCGACATCAACTTATTTGGCCAG
>Ga0209596_1001943_pt1 | contig 17306 bp, 16 predicted proteins | sample M_130807_MF_Meta_FD_187314 | JGI IMG/M metagenome (GOLD analysis project Ga0209596, IMG submission 187314) | Freshwater microbial communities from Lake Montjoie, Canada to study carbon cycling - M_130807_MF_MetaG (SPAdes) (version 2) | ecosystem: Environmental > Aquatic > Freshwater > Lake...
GTGCACCTTGAATAACTCCAAAGAGTGCTTGATATGGCTTATCTGCTCGCAGATCAGTCAGGCGTTTGTGTTCATCTAGACAACGCAATCCCCAGTTATATGTGCGCTGCATGGCAACTTCTTGATAGCGGCGGGTGTTATGAAGCGTTGTGCACTCATCGAATGCAAACATAATGTCAGCACCGATCTGATGTTGTACCTGCATCGAAATCTCTGGAGTAAATCGATGCATTGATCCGTCTAGATGAGATTTAAATGTGACACCTTCATCATCGACGTGGGCTAAGCGCTCTTTGTTTCCTGCAATGACTTCATCGGATCGAAAGGTCTTTGCATCCATCGCCAATACTTTTTTGAAACCGACGCCGAGTGAAAGAACTTGAAAACCACCACTGTCGGTAATTGTCGGACCCGGCCAATTCATAAACTTTGCCAAACCACCTGCTTCATCAAGAATGTCCGGACCTGGTTGTAGATAGAGGTGATATGCGTTTGCTAAGAGTGCTTGCGCTCCCAAATCTTGCATTGATTCAGGTAAAACAGATTTAACGGTGGCTTTTGTGCCAACTGGAATAAATGCGGGAGTCTGAATCTCTCCGTGAGGTGTTGAAATTGTGCCAACGCGAGCGAGTGATCCCTCATCGCGTGTCTTTATTTCAAATCCAAAACCCTTGCCCATGCGCCACATTGTGGCAGAGATGTAGGCTAAGAAAATGCCTCAATTTAAACTTAGATCCGGCCGTGAACTTGAAGTACTCGATAATGGCGTCGATAGCACCAGCGCAATCGTCTTTCATCACGGAACACCTGCCAGTGCATCACTCTGGAGCCAATGGTTTACATACGCAGCCGATGCAGGCATTCGTGCAATTTCATATAGCCGTGCGGGATATGGCACAAGTGATCGTGATTACGGCCGCAGCATTGTCAGTGTAAATAAAGATATTGCCGAAGTTTTGGAGTCTAAAGGAATTGAAAAATTCGTAGCAATTGGTTGGTCCGGCGGTGGTCCACACGCACTTGCAAATACATTGTTAGATAACAATGTTGGTGCAATTACGCTAGCGGGCGTAGGCGCATACGGCGTAGATGATTTAGATTTTCTAGAGGGTATGGCGCAAGAAAATTACGATGAATTCGGTGCTTCATTGCAAGGTGAAGATGTCATACAGCAATGGTTTGTTGATAACGCATCAGCATTTAAATCAGCCGGTGGAGCAGAAATCCGCGAAGCTTTTGGTGGGCTGATTAGCGATGCTGACAAAAAATCTATGGAAGGTTCATTCGCAGATGTCATCGCCGCAGCAATTAGAACAGGACTTGCAGTTAGTTTTGATGGTTGGGTTGATGACGATGTTGCATTTACTAAACCATGGGGATTTGAACTTTCGTCAATAAATAAGCCAGTAAAGATCTGGCAAGGCGATCAAGATTTTATGGTGCCTCACGCACACTCTCATTGGTTGAAAAAACATATATCAACTGCCGAACTTACATTTATCCCTGGACAGGGCCATGTCACATTATTGGTTGATTACACCGACAAAGTATTTGCACAGGCAAAGGCGCTGCTTGCATAAATGATTTTAAATTCAGAAACAGCTCGCGAGTATTACGCAATCCTGAACACTCATTCTAAAAAAATGGTTTTAGGAGTGCTGCTCAGTGCTATCGGAACCGGCATGACTCTCTCACTCTTGCTGGTTTATTTGCACGATATGCGTGGCTTCACAAATACATTTGGTGGATTCTTGCTTTCATTCGGCGCTGCAGTGTCACTGTTTATCGGGGGACCAGTCGGCGCATTGATAGATCGCATAGGTCCAAAAAAGGTAATAATCGTTGGAATTGTTGCCGAAGCAATTGGCACCGGTGGTTGGGCATTTGTTCAAACACATCGCGATGCGATCGTGGTTATGGGAGTTCAATCAATCGGTGCAGCGTTTATTTGGCCGCCAATAAATGTGATGCTGACGCGATTGACCGAAGCAAAAAATCGTCAAAATATCTTTGGCCTAAATTTTATGCTGCTCAATCTTGGAATTGGCGTTGGCGGAGTATTTGCATCATTGGTTATTACTGAAGGATCCCTGCGTTCATTTCAGATTATGTATATCTTAGATTCATTCACATTCTTGCTATTTTTGGCAGTTGTTTTGCTTATACGTACTCCTCTTATCGGAAAATATATTCCCGAAGCACACGAGCCAAAGAGCGGAAGCTACAAAGAAGTGTGGGCAAATAAACAAATAGTTCTGCTCAGTATTTCTGGATTAGTTCTATTGATCTTTGGGTATGCGAGTTTGCAAGCGGGACTTCCGATTTATGCAACGCAGTACTTGGGGCTATCTCCTAAGTGGCTCGGAATTTTTTATGCCGCAAATACGATCTCTATTGTTTTATTTCAACCAGCCGTTTTACGTAAACTTAGTCGCGAATCTAAGTACAAAGCACTCATTGCTGTTGGAATTATTTGGTCCGTATCGTGGGGAGTTGTTGGAATATCACCACTCTTGCCTCTTATTGCTGGAGCAATCATGTTGTGTATCAGCCAAGTGGTCTTTGCATTTGGTGAAATGATTTGGTCGCCAACGCTGCCAGCACTTGCAAATGAATTATCGCCCGAACATATTCGTGGGCGCACTAACGCACTGACAGGATTGCAATGGGGAGTTTCAGGTGTTATCGGACCCGCAATTAGCGGACCGATGCTGGGCGCAGGTCTTGAAAGTGCGTGGATATTTACAATGCTTATCGGAGCACTCTTGCCATTGCCACTTTTCTTTAAGTTAAAGAAGATGGCTTTACAGCACAACTAATTAAGCGAGTTTGCCCGTTGCTTCAACGACGTTGACTGCGTTATTTGTCAGTACAACTGTGAGTTCATCTCCTGGCGCACCTGGACAAGAAATTCCCCATGCAAATGAAATCGATGCACCGGCTGCAAGTGGAGTCTGTGGCGCACCATCCATTTTGGCGTCGCCGTCAAAAATATCTACACATGCACCAGCAGTTGTTGTTCCTTTAATAATTAAAGTCGCAAGATCGAGTTCAGCACCTGATCCATTGCTCACTGTTACGTTGAAGCGTTGATTAACTTGTCCTGGTAACTGACCGGCCGCAAATTTTCCTGGTGTGAATTTTGCAGGTGATGTCACTGTAAAAGAGTTTTTATCGGGAGTTACAACCGCTGCATCAAATGCACCTTTTGCTTGTGCTTCTTCTTCAACTGTGTTTACAAGCGCTTCACCTTCGGCTGCTGTTGTTGTCTCAGTTTCGGTTCCTCCACCGCATGCGCTCAGTGATAGGGCAAGGAGTGCAGCTGTTACTGCAGCAGTAACTTTGTGGCTATTGCGTGTGAACATGTAATCCTCCATCGGGGGCAAGTAAATCCTTGCGCAAGGTGTAACTCTTATGGCTGAAAGTATAGAGTAAGCGCCATGACAACGACCGTTGAAACTAGCCGCGATAACGACGGTTCAATTCAAGGTCGCAGCCCGCGCCAAATCGCATGGATGCGTTTTAAGCGCAATAAAGTGGGCATGACAGCCGCTGCTGTAAGTATCGCTTTGCTCTCACTCTCGTTATTCGCCCCTATTGTCTGCAAATTATTAGGTATTGATCCAGATACTTTAAATCTGGAAGTGCTCAATACCAGTGGTATTCCTGATCTTCCCAATGGTGGAATAAGTCTTGAGCATCCGCTTGGCCTTATTCCCGGTACCGGTCGCGATTTACTTGCGCAGTTACTTTACGGTTCACGCATTTCATTTATGGTTGCAATTCTTACAACCTTTACAAGTCTAACAATTGGTTTATTTGTAGGAATCATCGGCGGTTATTTCCGTGGTCGAGTAGATAGCACTCTTGGTCGCTTCACAGATTTTCTTCTTGCATTTCCATCTTTCTTCATGATCGTTGCTTTGAGTGAGCCAATGGTTAAGCGCATTGAAAGCACTGGAATTGCACAAGGCAATTCTGCGCGCATTCTCTTTTTGGTTTTCTTTTTGTCTTTCTTTGGATGGCCAGGATTTTCTAGATTAATTCGTTCACAAGTACTGAGTCTGCGCGAAAGAGATTTCGTTACTGCAGCCGAAGCAATGGGTGCACGACGTTCTCGAGTAATTCTTAAAGAGTTATTACCAAATGTGTGGGCACCAGTAATCGTCGTTGTTTCTCTTTCATTGCCGGGTTATCTAGCTGCCGAAGCAGTCTTTTCATTTTTAGGTCTTGGTGTTCAACCACCTGCATCAACATGGGGAATCTTGCTCTCAAATGCTTCTCGTTATGTCACCGTTATGCCGAGCTTTTTCTTGATTACTGCAGGCTCCCTCGTCATTGTTGTACTTGCCTTTAACTTGGTGGGCGATGCGCTTCGAGATGCGCTTGACCCACGCGCAGACCGCTAACTACACCCCATCTCGAGTTCATCTCTTATTCACAATTCGGACACTTTCTGCTTGACTATGCGCTCAGGGCAGCCCGCGCCCACCAACTGAAAGGACCATGAATGAGCAGCATCTCCGCTCTTCGCCGCGTCGTAGTTGTTACTGCCGCAAGCTCACTAGTTATCTCTGCAGCACTTGTTGCAGGATCACAAGTAGCAAACGCCGCAGAAACTCCACGCACTGGAGGAACACTTGTTCTTCTTGAGCACGAACCACGTCTTGATCACTTAGATCCAAGTCGTATTTACACAGGACGCGACTTAGCGTTCATGAACTCTTTCCACACACGCACACTCGTTGCATATAACCCAGTTCCAGGTGAAGCAGGTGCAAACCTTGTTCCTGACCTTGCAACAAATACTGGTGTACCAAGCAACAGTGCAAAGACATGGAAGTTCACATTGCGTCCAGGAACAAAGTTTGAAGATGGAACGCCAATTACATGTGAGCACGTTCAGTACGGTTCATCTCGCGTTTTCGCAACAGATGTAATCACTGACGGTCCTGCGTACTTGCTCTCTTGGCTTGATATTCCAAAGGATGCTGATGGCAACTCGATTTACACAGGTCCTTACAAGAACACACCAGCAGGTGTAGCAGCATTTAAGAAGGCTGTTTCTTGTTCAAAAGACAATCGCACAATCACATTTAATTTGAACAAGTCTGTTGCTGACTTTAACTACTTAGCAACATACGGAACAATCTCACCAATTCAGGCAAAGCTTGATAAGGGTGACGCGTATGACCTAAAGCCACAGGCAACAGGTCCATACAAGATTGCTCACAACAACAAGACTGAATTGCTTTTGATCCGTAACAAGAATTGGTCAAAGTCAACAGATGGTTTCCGTACTCCATATCCAGATCAGGTTGTTATCAAGTTTGGTCTAGACGAAGAAGTACAGGATCAGATTATTCTTGGAGATTCACAGCCAAATGCGATCAACTTCGATGGTCCACTTCCAACAAATAAGGACAAGTTCTTCAATGACGATGCTCTAAAGAACCGTCGTATGAATAACTCAGATCCATATGCAAACTACGTTGCCTTTAACGTAAAGAAGATGCCATGTCTTGAAGTACGTGCAGCTGTTTACTACGCACGTAATGCAAAGGCACTTCTTGACTATGCAGGCGGACCTACTTATGCAGGTTCTTATGCAACTGGCGTAATTAGCCCATTGGTCGCAACTGACTACGAACCAACAAAGGTTGTTGGTCCAGGTAGCCCAGACTTCATGCCAGAAGGAAATATCCCTAAGGCAAAGGCACTTCTAGAAATCGCAAAGACAAAGTGTCCTGCTGATTATAAGAAGGCAACTGAAGATGGCATCGTCATTGATGCTCGCCAATCTTCAACACTTAATGACACAATTCCAATTAACCAAGCAGCTTATGCTCGCGCTGGAATTAAGGTTTCATACAACATCATTAACTCTGGCTACTACTCAACTGTTATGAACCCTGCAAAGCAGAGTGACATGACAGGTTCTGGCTGGGGAGCTGACTGGGCTAACGCATCAACAGTTATTCCAGAACTCTTCGCATCATTTGGTGGCTTTAACTTGTCACAAAATGACGCAGATCCTGCCTACAAGGCATTTGAAGACAAGATCAATGTCGCAATGAAGACAACTGATCGTAAGAAGCAAGCTGCAATGTGGAAAGCACTAGATAAAGAAGCTGCAAAGAACTTCTGGGTTCAACCAACAGTGTTTGGTAAGGCTCAAGAAGTTTGGGGCTCAGGCCTCGGTGGAGTCTTCTTCTGGGTTCCACAAGGTAACCCTGCTTACGGCAAGATTTGGGTAAAGAAGTAATCCACATCTAGTCGAACAAGTTGAAGTACAGTGCCCCTGAGGTTTGCAAAAGCCTCAGGGGCATTTACTTGAAATTCATTCATTAATTTTTCAGGAGATTTGAAATGTATAGATTTATAGGCCGGCGTATGTTCTTCGCTGCCATAACAATCTTGATCGTTTCTGCTGTCGTCTTCGCAATCTTTTCTTATTTACCTTTCGACCCGGCGTCGCTTACATGTGGACAGCGCTGCACACCACAAATAATCGAAGGTAACAGAATTAAATTAGGTTTTGATAAACCCATTTATGAGCAGTATTGGCTCTTCCTTTCAGGAATTTTTGCAGGTCGCACATATGGAAGCGGCCAAGCAGCCTTTAGTTGTCCGGCTCCATCATTTGGTTATTCATTTAATGAAAATGCATGCGTAACAGACATGATCAAAGAAGCAATGCCTATCACTATAAATCTCGCAGTCGGCGCACTCATCATCTGGTTGGTTATGGGCGTAGGCCTTGGTGTATTAGCCGCAAAGTTTAAGAACAGATGGCCCGATACCTCCAGTTCAGTATTCGTGCTTCTAGGTACATCGCTTCCAACATTCGTAACAGGTTTGGCGCTTTTGATTTGGGTTTCGATCAAGTGGAAAATTATTCCAATGTCACTCGATGGCTATGTCTCAGCTTTAGATAACCCTGGGCGATGGTTTATGTATTTCATCTTGCCATGGATAACTCTGGCAATTGCCTACGCTGCTCTTTACACACGATTCACACGCGCTGCCGTCCTTGATACTTTAGGTGAAGATTACATTCGTACTGCACGTGCAAAGGGCGTTAAAGAGCGCACAGTTCTTTTTAAGCACACATTGCGCGCAGTACTTGCACCAATTATCACAATGGCAGGTCTGGACTTTGCAGGACTTATCGGCGGCGCCATTATTACCGAAACTATTTTCAATTTACCTGGACTAGGTCGTTTAACTCTTCGATCTACATATGAATTTGATTTACCTGTTGTGCTGGCTACAACTATTTTGGCCGCAGTCGTCGTAATCGTCATGAATCTGATTGTGGATATGTTGTATGCAGTTCTAGATCCGCGAGTGAGAATCTAATGGCAGAGTTATTGCGCATAAACGATCTTCATGTTGCTTTTCCAACTGATGATGGTTTGGTCCGCGCCGTTGATGGCGTTTCACTCAGCGTTTCTCAAGGAGAAACCGTTGCTATCGTGGGCGAATCTGGATCAGGAAAAACAGTGACAAGCCTTTCTGTGATGGGATTACATAAAAAGGGATCTGCCCAAATGAGTGGGTCTATCAGCGTTGCCCATGATGGTGGCTTCTTAGATGTTATTTCTGCTAGCGAAGAAGAGATTCGCAGCATGCGCGGTCGCAGCGTTGCAATGATTTTTCAAGACCCTATGTCGGCCTTGCATCCGTATTACAAGATTGGCGATCAGCTGGCTGAGGCTTATTTGGTACACAATCCTGGCAAGAAAAAAGAAGCAGCAGCCCGCGCCATTGAGATGCTGGACTTGGTTGGAATTTCAGAACCAGCGCAACGTGCAAAGGAATTTCCACATCAATTCTCTGGCGGCATGCGCCAACGCGTAATGATCGCAATGGCACTCATGAATTCACCAAAGATGTTAATTGCCGATGAGCCAACGACTGCGCTAGATGTAACTGTTCAAGCACAGATTCTGACTCTGCTGGCCTCACTTCAAAAAGAGTTCAACATGGGAATTTTGCTTATTACTCACGACCTAGGTGTGGTTGCCCAAGTCTCTGAAAAAGTAAATGTTATGTATGCAGGCCGAATTGTCGAGCAAGGCGCTGTCGATGACATTTTCTATAACCCAATGCATCCATACAATCTCGGTCTTTTAAAATCAGTTCCACGCATTTCAGCAACTGGTTCAGAACGCCTAAAGGCGATTCCAGGACAGCCACCATCACTTATTAGTTTGCCTGCAGGATGCGCATTTGCACCACGTTGTGAATACATCAAATTTGCAGATAGCAACGCATGTGCAACTCAGATGCCTGCCCTGGTTGGTGCAAATGCAGCCCATACATCTCGCTGTCACATCGATGAGTCAAAGCGCCAAGCATCCTTTGCGGACGCAATGAAGGAGGTGCGCTAGTGAGTAACGAGACAATTCTTAGCATCACCAACTTGACCAAGCATTTTCCCGTCAAAAAATCTAGAGATCGCAAGAAGTCTGTGGTCAAAGCAGTCGATGGCATCTCATTTGATTTAAAAGCCGGAGAAACTCTGGGACTCGTAGGTGAATCTGGCTGTGGCAAGACAACTGCTGGTCGCACAATTTTGAAGTTAACAGAACCTACTTCAGGCAGCATCGTCTTTGAAGGCCAAGACATCACAAAATTTAAGCACGGCAAAATGACATCACTGCGTGCGCAGATGCAGATCATTTTCCAAGATCCATATTCAGCACTTAACCCGCGCCAAACTATTGGCAAGATAATTTCTGCACCCTTTGAAATTCAAAAAGTCGAACCTTCTGGTGGAGTAAAAAACGCAGTACAAACCTTGATGGAGCGCGTGGGATTAAACCCTGAGCACTACAACCGATATCCGCACGAGTTCTCTGGCGGACAACGCCAACGCATTGGTATTGCTCGCGCCATTGCCCTAAAACCACGTTTTATCGTGGCCGACGAACCAGTTAGCGCACTCGATGTATCTATTCAGGCACAGGTAATTAATCTGCTCGATGACTTACAACGCGAAGATGGCATCAGCATTGTTTTCATTGCCCACGACTTATCTGTCGTGCAACATATTTCTGATCGCGTTGCAGTGATGTATCTCGGCAAGGTTATGGAAATCGGACCCACTGCAGATCTTTATCAGCAATCACATCACCCATATACAAAGGCTTTGCTATCTGCTGTCCCACAGCCTGACCCACGTTCTGAAAAATCACGTGAGCGAATCATTCTCTCTGGAGATTTACCAAGCCCAATTAATCCGCCATCTGGTTGCGTTTTCAATACTCGATGCTGGAAAGCTCAAGACAAGTGCCGCACTGATGTTCCGCAATTAGTACAACTCGGTGGCACTCAGGTCGCTTGTCACTTTCCCGAATAGTCTGGCCCGAATAACTACCAAATACGAACGCGCTCTGACTCTTTCATCCAGAGTGTGTGCTTTTCATTAACATCAAAGGCCGTATAAAACTCATCGATATTTCGCACGATGGCGTTGCATCTAAATTCATATGGTGAGTGCGGATCTGTAGCAATTCGGCGACGTAGTTCTTCAGGGCGAACTTTGCCGCGCCATGCTTGTGCCCACGCAAGGAAAAAGCGTTGTTCTCCTGTTAAACCATCGATTACGGGCGCTGATGCACCCTTTAAAGCCAGCAAATACGCCTTATAAGCGATGCTTAAACCACCGAGGTCTCCAATGTTTTCTCCCACTGTCAAAGCGCCGTTCACGGTGATGTCAGGGGTTTCTTCCGGGGAGAGTGCATCAAATTGTGCGATCAATGCATTTGCGCGCACTTCGAATTCATCGCGATCTGATTGGGTCCACCAATCGATCATGTTTCCATCGCCATCATATTTAGAACCTTGATCATCAAAGCCATGGCCGATTTCGTGGCCAATGACCGCGCCGATTCCGCCGTAATTAACAGCAGGGTCAGCATCGATATCGAAAAATGGTGGCTGCAAAATAGCTGCCGGGAAAACAATCTCATTCATGCCTGGGTTGTAGTAGGCGTTCACTGTCTGCGGGGTCATGTACCACTCGCTGCGATCAACCGGTGCACCGATTTTGGCTAACTCATAATCACGGGCAAATGCTGAGATGCGACCGAGGTTGCCAAAGAGGTCATCGGCGGAAATCTGTAGTGATGAATAATCGCGCCACTTATCTGGATAGCCAATCTTGGGAGTGAACTTAGTGAGTTTTTCAAAGGCTTTGGCTTTTGTTTCAGCACTCATCCACGACAACTCACTAATGCTGATGCGATATGCCTCGATCAGGTTTGCCACAAGTTCGTTCATGGCAGCTTTTGCAGCAGGTGGAAAATGGCGCTCTACATAGATGCGACCCACTGCTTCACCGAGTGAGCCTTCGACCAATGAAACCGCACGTTTCCAGCGCTCGCGAATTTGTGGAGTGCCAGACAAAGTTGTGCCGTAGAAAGCAAAGTTTTGTTGCACAAGTGCATCGTTGAGGTAGGCCGCAGAGCCAGAAATTAACTGCCACTTCAGCCAGAGCACCCATGCGTTGCGGTCAAATTTTTCAAGGAGTGCGGAAACGCCTGAGAAGAAATCTGGTTCACGAACGATGACAGATTCAAATGCCTTGGCTGGAACTTCACCTGATTTAATCCAAAGAGGGAAATCTATTGCCGGCGCTAATTTTTCTAATTCGGCGCGGCTGTGTTTGTTATAGGTCAACGTTGCATCGCGATCGCGAACTTGATCCCAATGACATGCAGCAATAGAAGTTTCAAGTGCCAAGATGGAGGCAACATCGGCGGTGCTTACCGAGATGCCAGCTAGGGCAAACATCTTTGCGACGTGTTCTAAGAAGGCTTCACGAATCGGTGCGTATTGCTCTTCGCGGTAGTAAGACTCGTCGGGCAAAGATAAGCCGCCCTGTCCCAAATAAATAATGTTCGTCTCTGAATCCATGGCATCTGTATAAATGGATGCACCGAAAATTCCGCCAACGCCCTTCATCTCAAGGAGAGACATGGTGGAGATGAAATCTGATTTATTTGTTATTGCATCGATGGAAGCAACATCTGCGGCCAGGGGAGATGTGCCGAGTTTTTCAATCGCTTCGGTATCCATAAATGAGCGATAGAGATCGCCGATCTTTTGGGCTTCTGCTCCGCCATCTTTAATCAGATGGGCACCCTCGATGATTTCGCGCACTTGTGCTTCTGCTTCATCGTGAAGAGCGTATGCAACGCCATCGGATGCACGATCTGCAGGGATTTGATGGGACTTCAGCCAGCCCCCATTGAGATATCGATACAGGTCATCGCCTGGGGCGAATTCGGAATCTATGTGTGAAAGATCAATTCCACTCTTTAATGTCATCGCTGTCTGCCCCCGCTTATTTGAAGTAGTTGAAAGTTCAACTTCTCGCGTACCATTAACTCTATGGCAGACGCTACAACACCTAAATGGCTCAATCCATCTGAGATGAAGGCTTGGCGTCGATACATAGTTGCGAGCCGGCGATTACTAGAAGCACTTGATTCAGACCTTGAGCCACACGATGTTTCGATGGCAGATTATGAAATCTTGGCCCAACTCAGTGACGCCCCAGATCGCAGAATGCGCATGAGTGATTTAGCAGATGTAGCGATGTTATCTCGCTCCAGACTTTCACATCGAATGAAGGTGATGGAAAAAGCCGGGTGGGTAAAACGTGAAGCGTGCCCAATAGATAAGCGCGGCTATTTTGCAGTGATGACACCTAAGGGATGGAAAGCAATTGTGGCCGCAGCCCCTGATCACGTGGAGAGTGTGCGCACTCGATTTGTAGATCACTTAACAAAGGCTGATCAAGTTGTACTTGCTGAAATATTTGAAAGGGTTAGTAAATCCCTAAGAGAATCAGATAAAGAAATAGAGTAATTTAGAGAAGCAAAAAAGCCCGCCACTTTCGTGGCGGGCTTTTTTAATAAGCGAAATGCTTACTTTGCTGCCTTCTTGCGACGGCGGCGCTTTGGAGCTGCACCAGCAGCTGCCTTCTTACGACGACGCTTTGGAGCTGCTTTCTTAGCAGCTGCCTTCTTACGACGACGCTTTGGAGCTGCCTTCTTTGCAGCAGCCTTCTTACGACGACGCTTTGGAGCTGCCTTCTTTGCAGCAGCCTTCTTACGACGACGCTTTGGAGCTGCTGTTGTAGCAGCCTTCTTACGGCGACGCTTTGGTGCTGCTGATTTAGCAGCGGCCTTCTTGCGACGCTTTGGAGCAGATTTCTTAGCTGCAGCCACGTATTTCTCCATTCGGAATGGTTCGGATCCGTCACCCAAACCTGTTCGTGGATAAGTGTGACGGGAATTGCGCCGTAATGCTAGTTAATAAGAGAAAAAAGATAGCGCGTGTCGCAAATTTATTTTTTATTAATTTTGTGCATTTCGGTAAAAAAATGCATGTACAAATTAAAAAAATTGCCCATTTTTTCGCCGAAATTACTTTTCATCGCCGTTTTTTTGCTCCATTTGCCGAATTTTGCGCATTTCAACCGCAAATTCGTTCGTTTCGGCGTCATATTTTCTAAATTTCGGCAAAAAACTCGCCAGTAAGGCAACCATAAATACACAGATGAGACCTCCCGCTGTTACCGAGAATGTAAGACTGGTAGCAGCAGCCATGGAAGCGGCGCGAAGTTGTCCGGCTAGTGGACCAATGGAGTACGAAAGTAATTCGATGCCGGCTAGTCGGCCCCGAAGATTATCCGGGATGGTTTGGTTCCAGATCGTTCCGCGAAATAGCGCACTGATCATGTCGGCGCCACCGGCGACTGCTAAAAAGAAGAGCACCAGAATCAATGAGTTAGAAATTCCTGCCATTGCAATGGCTGCGCCCCAACCAATTGCTGCCCACATGACGGCGCGACCATGGAATCGATATGACTTTATCCAACCACTGGTCAAAGTCACGACCACAGAACCAACCGTTACTGCTGCATACAAAAATCCGAGGGCCCACGGTGCACCAAGTTGGTCCGCCCAGAACGGATAGAGCGCAGTTGGCATTGCAAAAAACATTGCAGCCAAATCAATCAGGTAAGTTCCTAATAAATCTTGACGGCTAAATGCATATTTGATTCCATCTAATAAACCACGCAGAGATGGCTTTTGCGCCTCTGGGTGGCTAGGCACCGACCCGACTTTGGCCAGAAAAATTAATGAAATAAGAAAAGTGAATACATCAAATCCATAACCTGCAGAAATAGAGACTGTTGAAATAACAATGCCGCCAATTGTTGGACCAATGATCACGCCCAACTGCCAACGAAGGCTCATGAGTGCACTCGCTGCTGGTAAATCAGCATGACCAACGATGCGCGGCAAAATTGCATCAGCACTTGGTCGCTGTAATCCATCAACGGATGCAAACAATCCAGCCATCACATAAATAATCCAGACCTTGGGTTCTGCACTCATTGCATTAAGTAAGAGGATCCCCGATAAGACAAGGGCTGCAGCCTCAGTTGCCCAGACCATTTTCTTGCGGTCTACATAGTCAGCTAAAACTCCGCCATAGAGACCAAAGACAATCAGCGGAATGATTTCGATAGCACCGACAATGCCCACGGCAACGTATGAGTTGGTGAGTTCCTTTATTTGAAATGGAATTGCGACATATGTGACCATCGAACCCAGGTAAGAGATGAGCCCCGATGCCCACAAGTTTCGAAAGTCGGGGTATTTCTTTAAAGGCGTTAGATCAATCGCGAATTTACTCACTGGGCGATATTACTTAAAGCTTTGTTCGGCGCCAGGAAAACGAGAAGACGCCACATCTCCTGCCCATTCCTTCGTTGCATCGAGCATTTCGGTGCGCAGATTGCGATATGCCTTGGCTAACTTCGGTGGGTTCTTGGTTATGCCCATCAAATCTGTCCAGACCAATACTTGTGAATCGCAATCAACGCCGGCTCCGATTCCGATAGTTGGAATAGTCAGGGCCTTGGTAATTCGAGCAGCCAATTCGGCCGGGACTAATTCAAGGACGATCGCAAAGACTCCAGCCTTTTCAAGGGCGAGCGCTGCTTCAAAAATCGAATCACCATCGGTTCTGCCCTGGACTTTGTATCCACTTAATTGGTGAAGAGATTGTGGAGTAAAACCGAGATGGCCCATCACTGGAATTCCGGTGGCAACTAATTTTTCAACAGTTGAAATTCGAGCCCCTTCAATCTTTACCGCCATCGCGCCAGATTCCTTAAAGAATCGAGTCGATGTTGCAACTGCTTGTTCAGGGGATTGTTCATATGAACCAAATGGCAAATCTGCAACAACCATTGCTCGCTCGGATCCGCGAACAACTGCACGGACCAATGGAATCATTTCATCGACAGTGACAGGGATTGTGTTTTCTAAACCTAAGAAATTATTGCCGGCGCTATCGCCTACTAATAAAACGGGGATACCGGCTTCATCAAATATTGATGCGGTCATCTCTTCATAGGATGTAAGCATCGGCCATTTTTCACCGCGCTTTTTCGCGTCCGCTAAATCGGCAATGGTTACGCGACGATGCGTGGCTCCGCCATATAGGGATTGCATGTAAAGACCTCCAGCCTCAAGGCTTCAAGCGAAGTCCCTGGGTACAAGCCCAAGGGTACTAGAAGTAGGCTTAACGTATGAAGTTGCGCGTAGCACTGGCACAGATCAACCCAACAGTTGGTGACCTCCAAGGCAATGCTGCGCTCATTTCGAAGTACACAGAGCAGGCTAAAAAAGCTGCCGCTGATGTCATTGTTTTTCCTGAAATGGTTTTAACTGGCTATCCCGTTGAAGACCTTGCAATGCGCGCATCATTTAGAAGCGCAAGTAAAAAAGCGCTCGCTCAACTAGTTACTTCTTTAGATCCATCGATTGTTTCAGTCGTGGGCTATCTCGATGAATCCTCATCCGGTGCTCCCCAAAACAAAGTGGCCATCATTTACGGCTCGAAAATCGCTGCAACATATACAAAGCGTCACTTGCCAAACTACGGCGTCTTTGATGAGTTTCGAAACTTTGTGCCGGGGGATTCAACGCTAGTTCTTCGAGTCAAAGGCGTAGATATCGGTATCGCAATTTGTGAAGACATCTGGCACTCACTTGCAGATCTTGCGGCTAGAAAACCTGGAGTTGTTCTTGTTCCAAATGGTTCGCCGTATGAACGCAATAAAGATGATGTGCGATTAGCCCTTGTTCAAAAGCGAGCCAAAGAAGTTGGGGCGCCCTTGGCCTATGTAAATATGACTGGCGGCCAAGATGATTTGGTATTCGATGGCGACACCATCGTGGTTGATGCAAAGGGCGCCGTTATTTCTAGAGCCGCACAATTTCAAGACCAACTATTAGTCGTCGATATCGATGCAGCAACACAGACCGCACAACCTGATGTTGTTATTTCAGAAAGTGGCAGTGAGGCAGCTGATTCTCTTGCACCAACCGTTGCTGCGCGGATGAGTGATAACGAAGAAATCTGGCAAGCACTTGTCATGGGTCTTCGCGATTATGTTGCCAAGAACAAATTTAGATCCGTAGTCGTTGGTCTATCAGGTGGAATTGATTCAGCCCTTGTTGCAGCAATTGCAGTCGATGCTCTGGGGGCAAAGTGCGTCAATGGTGTTGCAATGCCAAGTAAGTATTCATCGGATCACTCAGTCGAAGATGCCACAGCCTTTGCAGCCAATACCGGCATTCACTTTCGTACAGTTGCTATCGAGCCAATGGTGCAATCATTTATGCAATCCATAACCCTTAAAGGTGTGGCGGCTGAAAACATTCAAGCCCGCGTGCGCGGAACAACGCTGATGGGTATTTCAAATCAAGAGGGTCACCTTGTATTGGCTACCGGAAATAAGTCAGAACTCGCAGTCGGATATTCCACTTTGTATGGCGACGCAGTTGGTGGCTTTGCTCCCATTAAAGATATTTATAAAACAGATATCTGGTCGCTAGCCACATGGCGAAATGCTCAAGCAATTGCACGAGGCGAAGTCGCACCAATTCCGCAGCGCTCAATTGAAAAAGAACCAAGCGCCGAATTACGCCCTGATCAGAAAGACTCTGATTCGTTGCCAGAGTATGAATTGTTGGATCAGCTACTAACTCGTTATGTCGATGGTGATGAAGGATCAGATGCGCTAATTGCTGCAGGTTTTGATAGCGCATTAGTGATGCGCGTTATTGCAATGGTGGATAAGGCTGAATACAAACGTCGCCAATATCCACCTGGCACCAAGGTATCTAGTCGTGCATTTGGTAAAGATCGCCGCTTACCAATGACTTCACGCTGGAGCGAAGCGTAATTTTCGTAACACAGCCGTAACGCGGCTTTGGCACTATCTGCCTATGGCCCCAGAACAAGAAATGTCTAAGCAGCAAGAGTTTGTGGTTCGCACTCTTGAAGAACGTAATATCCGATTCGTGCGTTTGTGGTTCACAGATGTTTTGGGCTTTCTAAAATCCGTTGCAATCGCACCTGCCGAATTAGAAAACGCATTTGCAGAAGGAATTGGCTTTGATGGTTCTGCAATCGAAGGATTCGCTCGCGTTACTGAATCAGATATGTTGGCAAAGCCAGATCCTGCAACATTTTCAATCTTGCCATGGCGTACTGAAGCACCAGGTGCTGCGCGCATGTTCTGTGACATCACGATGCCAGATGGTTCTCCATCTCCTGCAGACCCACGAAATGTTTTACGTCGCACATTAAATAAGGCAGCACAGATGGGTTACACCTGTTACACCCACCCTGAAATTGAATTCTTCTTATTTAAATCACGTCCCGAAAAAGGCGAAGCACCAGTGCCAGTAGATCAAGGCGGATACTTCGATCACACACCAGCAGTTGTCGGTCATGACTTTAGACGTCAAGCAATTACCTTGCTGGAAGCAATGGGAATCTCCGTCGAATTTAGTCATCACGAAGGCGGACCAGGACAACAAGAAATCGATTTACGCGATGCTGATGCGTTAAGTACCGCAGATAACATCATGACATTTCGCCACGTGATTAAAGAAGTTGCTCTAGATCAAGGTTTCTATGCATCCTTTATGCCAAAGCCATTTACTGATCATCCAGGTAGCGGAATGCACACACACGTCTCATTGTTTAAAGGCGAAGAAAATGCATTCTATGATCCAAAGGCTGAATTTAATTTATCCAAGATTGGTCGCTCATTTATTGCAGGCATCTTGACTCACGCCGCAGAAATAACTGCCGTAACAAATCAATGGGTAAATTCGTACAAACGTTTACATGGCGGCGGAGAAGCACCAGCACTTGTTAACTGGGGACCAAGTGATCGCGGAGCACTGGTGCGTTTG
>Ga0209596_1001944_pt1 | contig 17297 bp, 14 predicted proteins | sample M_130807_MF_Meta_FD_187314 | JGI IMG/M metagenome (GOLD analysis project Ga0209596, IMG submission 187314) | Freshwater microbial communities from Lake Montjoie, Canada to study carbon cycling - M_130807_MF_MetaG (SPAdes) (version 2) | ecosystem: Environmental > Aquatic > Freshwater > Lake...
AACCATCAAGCGGTCTATTGATAAAGACGAGTAGTCAACTTAAAGACGAGTAGTCAACTTAAAGACGAGTAGTCAACTTAAAGACGAGTAGTCAACTTAAAGACGAGTAGTCAACTTAAAGACGAGTAGTCAACTTAAAGACAAGTAGTCAACTTAAAGACGAGTAGTCAACTTAAACCAATCCTAACTCGGGAATGCAAGTTTTTCCATTGACCTGTTTGGCTTTAGCAATGATAGCCGGGTCCACCTTTCCTTCTAAAATGTCCTCCGTCTTATACACGTTGTTGAATTTGTCAATGTAGTAAACAATTCCCATAATATTGGTAGCAACCACGTCAATTTTTTTGGTGCAAACTCCACATGCATCATTAGCCAAACCATGTGGAGCACCTTTTGAATGGGTTCCACAAAACTCAAATCCATCTTTACGTTTGCGGGTGCATTGCTTGTTGTCGGCGCGTTTAGCATTGCAACGATTTTGAGTGGGGATGGAATTCTGGATGCGTTTTCGTTTTGACAAATCGTCTTTGCTAAATAGAAGGCGGTCATAATCGTAAACATATTCGAGCAGTTCATTGATTTTTGATTTTTCGTCAAATTTTAGGTCAATTGCCTTGGTGCGAATGCTGTCCTTGAATCTAGTAATGAACTCCTCTGATTTTGAATTTAATTTCTTTTCCATTTTGTTATTTTGTGCATAACAGCATAACAAAAAATTTTTTTTCAATTTTATGATTATTTGTTTTCATTGAAAAAGTTGTGAAGCAGATAATCTGGGTTGTGATTATTTACATCTCCATCAATTAGTTGAATGGATTCGTATATTTTTCTTAAAACATCGTTGGGTGCGCTAGACCCAGCTTTGATGAACCCCTTTTTAACAAGGGTTTTTCGGATTTCATCAATGGGTGTTTGTTTCAATAAGTAAGATTTGGTAGTGACATTTGTGCGAATGGTTTTATTCGGAAGAAGAACACCAACTTGGGGTCTGTATTTGTCTCTACCGACTCGATAAGTTCTTCGCAAAAGTTTTTTATACTTTTTCTGTTTTTTTACTAAATTTTTTGTTTTTGCTTCGATTTCTTTTTGTTTTAATTTTTCGATTAACAATAGTTCAGTGGGGCTTTTAATACGTTCAACGACAACTTGTTGAGGCGGATGCAGATGCGGAGGCGGTGCTTCTGACGCTTTTACAGTTTTATTGTGATATGACCGATACGTCGGCAAAGAACCATTTTTCAAACAACCAAATGTTGGTGCGGGTGCAATAACAGGTTTTTGTGCTACATAAGAGGAGACATGTGTAGTAGGGACAGTTACAGGTGTAGGCACCAACATGTTCTCTCCAGGTTCATCAATATTAACAGGTATTAAATTAGTGTCATTGGTTACACGAAAACTATTTTCAACGGAAGCATTATGGTTTTTAATAGTTTCATTTAATTTTGTTTCTTTGTGTTTTTTTGCAATTTTTTCCATAAATTCAATAGAATCTTTGAAATTGTCTTCAAATTTATCTGCCAAATTTGTAACTTTTATTTTGTCTTCTAACAATTCACTGTATTTTTGCTCCTGATGTTTGCGGATTTCTTTCAAAACATTATTTCGAATTGATTTATTTGAAGTTTTTTTTTCACTTTTTATTTTGATAGGTTTGTCCGGTTTTTTCCGTTTTTGTGTTTTGGAAGGGATTTTAAATAATTCTTCATTATATTTTACAAGTCGAATATTACTGTTACTCATAATACAATATTATATATATAATATTAGGTTAAACTGACGCTTACATAAACATGGATGACAATACTTTCTGCGATTTTTTCAAAGAATATTCTCTCGTGTTTTCTTTATTTTTCATGAAGATTTCATATCCGCCATTCAAATCGGCGAGTTCAATTACTTTTTTTTCACACTCGGCTTTTCCATAGACCCGTTTGCTATGTGCAATCTTCACCTTGAACAGGAGAGATTCGACATCTCTCCCAAAACCACTAAAACTGTCATAATTCTTTTGGAACCATTTCTCTCCATCTATGTTTCCTATTTTCCATTTACAATCGTCCACCTTTTTCTTGAAAATTTCCCAAAGGTCTTTTGCAACATAGTTGTCAATTTTAAACCGCCAAACAAATCTGGAATCCAATCCTGAATTGAGAGAGAAAAATTGCGCATTCAGTTCATTCTCATATCCGGCGACAATCACCATAATATTATCTTTTTGGTCGCTCAATGCCTCGCACAAAGTATCAACACACTCTTTGGAAAAATTGTCGTCCCCGAGAGAATATGCCTCATCAATAAATAAAACGCCCCCTAAACATTGGTTTACAAGTGCCTTGGTTTTGATAGCAGTTTGTCCCAGATATCCGGCAATCATGTCGGACCGAGTTGCTTTTTTGAAAGGGATTGTTCCACTGGCATCTTGTGGTTTGGAAATCACTCCCATCTTGGAGTATATGGTTCCAAGTATTTTGGCAACTTCCGTTTTGCCGGTTCCGGGCGGGCCCATGATAACGGTGTGTTTATAATCGTCGACCCCGTTATGGAACCCCTGTAAATAATAGAGAAGTTGGTCCAACACGTTTTTTTTCAAAGTTTGCATTCCAACCATTTCATTCAATTCGCAAAGTTCTTTATGAATGGCGTGTATCATTTTTAAATTAATGTTGTAATCTACGTTTTCTTGAAAAGGATTTTCGTCGGCAATTTGAATCAAGTCCGCAATAGAATTGAGAGAAAAATCGAGCTGCACATATTTTCTCTCTTCCACATCCATATGAACAACTTCGTGTTCTTTTTGCCAATCCTCATATAAATGCAAAATATTCACTTTGGGTTGATGATATAAAAAATTTGTGGAAGTGGCATACAAAAAATTATGATAATCGTAGAAAGAAAGATGCGTTTTTTTCTTGTAGTAACTCATGAATTTATTAAACTCAATGCATTTGGGTGTTCCAATCATTGTATTTATAGTAAAAATAAATAATCTTTAACTATGTAAAAATAAATAATCTTTAACTATATAAAAATAAAAACCATATTAAAATATATTATTTAATTTGTCTGTAATTCGTGAAGTTCTTGCCAAATATGAGCCAATACAAGCGGTTCTCTATGGGTCTCGTGCAACCGGGTCTTATAAACCATCCAGTGATTATGATATCATGGTGTTTTTCAAGAGGTCCAAATTCCCACACAGGGAGTCCGAAGAAGACCGATTTGCACGGTTTTACAAGATGGCATGCGAATTAAAAGAGGCGTTGGGGAAACCAGTGGATTTGGTTGTTATGAAATACAATGGCAAATGGACAAACACGCATTCCGAACGCGACACCTTGTTTTTTAACCAGGTCCGATGCGAAGCCATAAAAATATTTGATTATAGCGGAAGCGCCGAAATGTGCGAGATGTCTGAAAAAATCGGACTGTATAAATCAAAATAATATAAAAATTGAACTTTTTATATTGTTAGTAGACAAAAGAATAAAAATGGAAAATAATAACTTAAAAATGTCGACTCAAGAAGAACAAAAACCAAAGAGAACTTACAAGAAGAAGGTCGTTGACCCCAATGTCGTTGTTAAACCAAAGGCCAAAAAACAGACAAAACTTGACACAACAAAACAACTGGAGGAAATCATCATGGGTGAAATGAAAGTGGAAGATGAAATCAAGAAAATTATGGACAAAAACATGAAAAATCCCGACAACGAGGTTTTGGCACATTTGGGACAATATATTGAAGAACCTTTCAAAATCATTGAGTCATATTTCAATGGCAATCACTCCTCCTGTCTTGTCCGTCACCAGTTGGAATCTTACAACGATTGCATCCACCGTCAAATCCCGCAAACAATCCAGATGTTTAATCCTGTTTGGGTTCGTTCGGATAAGGATGTGTTGCCAAATTCTGACAAATATTCGCTGGAAGTTGAAATCACATTCACCAATTTGAAACTGTATCCTCCGCAGATATACGAGAACAATGGTGCAACCAAATTGATGATGCCGAACGAAGCCAAGTTGAGAAATGTCACTTACGCATCCAACATGACAATTGACATAAATATCACATACCATATTCGCGACAGCGAAGACATTGAAAAGCCACGCACAATTACAAGTGTTATTCCAAAAATTAGCATTGGAAAATTCCCTATCATGGTGAAATCCGTGATTTGCGTTCTTACCCAAAACAACCATATCAATCCTGTTTCGGTTGGCGAATGCGCATTTGACCATGGTGGATACTTTATCATCAAAGGCTCGGAGAAAACCGTTCTGCAACAGGAGCGCGCGGCGCAAAACACCGTTTACTGTTACGACGGCAAAAACACATCCAAATGCAGTTGGTATGCGGAAATCAAATCCGTGCCAGATTACAAATGCATCTCACCGAAACAGGTTGAGATTGAGGTGGCAAGCAAGAATAATGGTTATGGCTATCCACTGAAAGTTGTAATTCCGCGTGTGCGCGAATCCATTGATTTGTTTGTAGTGTTTCGCGCACTCGGTGTGACATCGGACAAAGAAATCTGCGAACACATATTGTTAAATATAGACAGCGAATCGCACACCGAAATATTGGAATTCTTAAACGCGTCCATCATCGAATCGAATTCGTGCATGACCAAAGAGGATTCACTAAAACGCATTACATCGTATGTTGCATTCACGCCGATAAATATGGACAAGGAACAGGGGTCTAAGAAGAAGCGCGATTTCACAATGGATGTTTTAAACAACGACTTGTTCCCCCACTGCAAAACACCCCAGCAAAAGATATATTTTCTAGGTTACATGGTGAATCGTCTGATTCAAACCGCGCTTGGTTGGATAAAACCTTCTGACCGCGATTCCTATGTGAATAAGCGAATTGACATGACTGGAACACTTTTGAACAATTTGTTCAGAAACTATTTCAACAAGTTGGTGAAGGAGATGCAGAAGCATATTGTCAAGGAAATCAATGCGGGTTCGTGGCGGTCCAATGAGGACTATCAAAGCATTATTAACCCCGGAAACATTTGCAAAATGGTGAAATCAACCACAATAGAGACCGGTATTAATCGCGCGTTAGCGACGGGTGATTTCAGTATCAAGCAGAGCAACAGCAGTAAAGTGGGCGTGGCACAAGTGGTGAATCGTTTGACGACGGCGGCCACACTCAGTCATATGCGACGCATCAATACGCCCATTGACAAATCGGGTGAGTTAATTGAACCGAGAAAGTTGCACGGGACGACGTGGGGTTATTTATGCTGCGCAGAAACTCCGGAGGGCCAATCCATTGGCGTTGTAAAAAGCATCAGTGTTTTGGCCCATCTCACAATTACGACAAACAGTTCATCTTTATACACATACGTCGAACCATTCATAAACTCCTTGAACACGGCTTCGCCAAAAGAACTATTCGACAAAGTCAAAGTATTTGTAAACGGATGTTGGGTGGGAGTAACGGATAATCCAGTAGAATTATACACAGAAATGAAGGAGAAGAAATACAAGGGCATTGTGAATATATACACGTCGATTGTATTTGACTATAAGATGATGGAAATCCGCATTTGCAATGACGCCGGCAGAATGGTGCGACCCTTGTTGCGCGTGAAAGACAGACAAGCGCTTATCACAATGGATATTATCAATCGATTATCATCCGGCGAACTGGAATGGAATGATTTGCTCACCAATTGCAAGTTGGATTCTTCGGTGATTGAATACATTGACCCGGATGAGCAGAACCTCGCGATGATTGCATTAAGGGCGAAAAATTCGTATATTTTGAAAGATACGCAAATTAATTACACACATTGTGAAATCCACCCTTCCACCATATTTGGAGTCCTCGCGTCGTGCATTCCCTATCCTGAACACAATCAGGCACCGAGGAACACTTATCAGTGCTTGGATATTAACGAAACTGTTCTTCTGTCAAATGGAGAAAAAATACCAATTAAAGATGTAAAAATTGGCGATTCAGTGATATGTTTTAATCCGGAAACATTTAAAACTTCACATACAAAAGTTGTAAATCATTATGTTCGTGAAACTGAAAAGAAAATTTATAAGTTAAAGACAATCAGTGGAAGAGAAATAATTGCAACCGAAGACCACAAGTTTATGACAACCAGTGGATGGTGTGAAGTTCAAAATATGGAAATCAATGAAACAATGATTGGAACAATGGATGATATTAAGAATCCCAAATTTGAAATAGTTGTAAGTATTGAAGAAGTTGAGAACAGACTAATTTCAGATATTACTGTTGAATCCGAAGACCACAGTTTTATTGCAGGAAACAACTTTATGTCAAGTAATTGTGCGCAGAGTAAGCAGGCAATGGGTATATACGCAACCAATTACGACAAGCGTTTTGACAAGACTGCATACATATTAACAACCCCGTCAAGACCCCTGGTGGACACACGCATCATGAACTGGCTCGACCTGGTCAAAATTCCATCCGGCCAAGTCATCCATGTAGCCATTATGTCGTATACCGGCTATAACCAGGAAGACAGTGTGTTGATAAACAAGGGTTCCATTGATCGCGGAATGTTTTCCACTACAATTTACCACACGGAAAAGGACGAGGACAAGAACATCACCCGTTTCGTGAGCCGTTGCAAACCGGACCCCACCAAAACCAAGGGTATCAAGTATGGCAATTACGACAAGATTGATTCGACCGGATTTATTCCAAAGAATACAAAACTGGATGACCGCGATATCATTATGGCGAAGGTGGTCCACATCAAGGAAAATCGCAATGACCCGACAAAGCCAATTAAGTTCGAGGACCAAAGTAAAAGCGTGCGAACTGCGGGTGAGGAAATCCACATTGACGAAAATGTGACATGCAGGAATGGCGATGGATATCCTTGCGCCAAAGTCAGGATGCGCACGTTCAGAAAACCATGCATCGGGGATAAATTCTGTGCATTGCCAACACAACAAGTTCTAACAAACCAAGGCTGGATTGAAATTAAAGATATTGATATTCAAAAACACCAAGTTGTAACATTAGATGCAAACAGCAATATGACATATGAATATCCTACTGCAAAATATGAATATGACCATAATGATAAAATGTATTTTGTCAAAAATAAGCAAGTTCATATTGTTTGCACATTAAACCATAAACTATATACTAAGCTTCGTGGTTCAAAATCATACCAACTAATTGAAGCCCAAAATGTAATGGGAAAAATGGCACAAATGCAAAAAACAATGAAAAATGCATTCAATGACGTTGAACATATTGTATTCGAAAATAAAAAATACAATACAAATAATTTTCTGAAATTGCTTGGAATGTTTATTGCAGATGGAAGTTGTGATTCTTCAAACGTTTCGTTTTCGTGTATTAAAGAGAGAAAACAAACATTTATTGAATCCGCATTGAATGAGTTGAATATTAAGTATATCAAAAGCATAGATGGTATACGCATATGTAAGTCAAATGAGCCATTATTATATAATGAATTTAATCGGTTGAGTGTAGGTGCATTGAACAAGAGATTGCCCGAATATGTATGGAATTTATCAGAATCACAATCACGAATTTTGATGGAATCATTATTGGAAGGTGATGGACATACATATGAATACAAAGACGAAAAATCATTCAGTAGATATGGAACAATTAGTAAACAATTGGCCGATGATATAACCAGATTAGCATTGCATTGTGGTTGGTCTGGAATTGTAAAAATAGCGGATATTCCAAATGGAATAGAGAGAACAGGAACAAGAACAATGGGTTCCAGAATAGGGACCACTATTAACGTTACACAAAAACATGTATATTACAAAGTTAGTATTATACGAAAACAAAACCAACCCTGGATTAATAAAAAGGTTAACGAGTCAAATGAAGAAAAGACAATAGACTATTCTGGAAAAGTTTATTGCATTGAGGTCCCAAGCTCTCATACATACTATATGAGAGAATCGCAAACAAGCCCCTGTTTAATTATTGGAAATTCGAGTAGGCATGGTAAGTCAAAAAAATATATTATTATTCATATTATTCATATTATTCATATTCATATTATTCATATTCATATTATTCATATTCATATTATTCATATTATTCATATTACTATTATACAAAACATTTATATTTATCCATTTATATATTGTATCTGTATTATTTATTAACTATCTTATAGGACAAAAAGGCACCGTCGGTTTAATAATCCCCGAGTGCGACATGCCATATACCAGAAATGGATTGAAGCCGGACATTATCATCAATCCGCACGCAATTCCGTCACGAATGACGATTGGACAACTGAAAGAAACGTTATTAGGAAAAGTCCTGGTGCATCTGGGGATGTTTGGAGACGGAACCAGTTTCGGCGACTTGGACGTAAAGACGATTGCAACCGAGCTCCAGAAACTGGGATACGAGAGTTATGGAAACGAGATTATGTATGACGGATTGACCGGAGAACAGTTTGACACGAGTATCTTTATCGGACCCGTGTTTTATCAGCGTCTGAAGCACATGGTGAATGACAAACAACACAGCAGGTCAATTGGACCCATGGTGAATTTGACGAGACAACCGGCCGAAGGCCGTAGTCGTGATGGCGGTTTCAGAATTGGTGAGATGGAGCGTGATGTTATGCTTGCACACGGAATGAGTCGTTTCTGCAGAGAAAGATTGTATGATGTATCGGACAAATATAGTGTTCATGTTTGCAAGAAATGCGGAATGATTGCGCAATACAATGATGGGTCGGCGAATGGAATGATGTCCAAATTCAGTTTCACAGTGCACAAATGCAGCATGTGCGATAATACGACCGACTTTTCATATGTTGAGATACCGTATGCGTTCAAGCTGATGGCTCACGAGTTGCAGACAATCAATTGTGTTCCAAGATTGTTGACGGAGTAAGTGAACCATTTACATTTAAGGGAAGAGTCTAAGAGAAACCGTAGGTTTCTTTTAAAATTGAATATTTTTATTTGAAAATACTTTTTTCAAATAAAGATAAAAAATGGATAACAAAAAAGACGAACAAGAAATTGTGGACACCGAGGAGGCCCTCAACTTCATTGGGAAAAAATATTTGTATGTTTGCGAATGTGACGGCCAAGTCAAGTTCTTCGACGCATATACAAAGTTTAAACAGTACGTGATTGAAAACAAGGAAAACTATGTGCAATACAAAACAAAAACAGAAATGCACGATTTCATTGTGCATTTGAAAAAATGCAGACTGGTCGTAGAACGCGAATTTGCATATGAACCGGCGTTGTTCTCTCTCGAAACCAAATCGGCAAAGTATAAAAAAATAATTGAAGGAAATATTACAGATTTTGTTGTAATAAAATAAAATAATTGTATATTTTATAAAATGAGTTGTGAACAAATTCCCTTCATTGAAGATGGTAAAGAAGTAAAATATTATGGAGATAATTGCAACTTAAAAAAAAACACAACAACTGGAAAAATACTGGAGATGAAAGGAGTTTCTGTTTGTGAATCACTAGCTGAGTATGGACAAAATTTTGTAAAATGTTATGGACCCCAAACACTAGAATGGGAAGTTAACGATAATACACATCCAATACAAGCATGTGGTTGTGAAAGTGAAATATTACCTGACCCGATAAATGGTGGTGCAAAAAAAAGAAAGTCAGTAAAAAAGAAAAAAATGAAAAAATCAAAAAAACAAAGAAAGTCAAGAAAAAAACATTAAAATATTTTTATTGTATAAAAGATATAAGGATTTAGCACATATTACAAGTAAATGAACGGAGGAGAAATTGCAATTAATTCTGTATTATATAACAAACTTAAAACCGGTGATGGAGGCATAATAAATATAATACTTCTAACATTAATCATGTCTATCATAAATTACGTAGTCAGACAAGCCACATATTATATGGAAGACATCGAAATTCAAAAAATCTTGAACATTGAATTTTTATTGCACAAACTATACAAGAAAAATTCAGTAGAATACGAAGGCAAAATCTCATGTGGAGTAAATTTTTATAATTCAGAATTCAAACAAACCAGCGTCTTTGGCAAAAGGTTCAAGGCATTGTGGGAATACATTATTGCGGAAATTGACAAAAACCCGTCGATCCATTCCATCAAGGAACAGACACTGAACAAAAAGGAAGACGAAATTTATATGGTGAATCAAAAGGATAAATTCTTAGTTTGCAAGGATTTGGAAATCTATGCTTACACATACACCGAAAATGAAACAGCAAAAAAAGAGGATGAAGAAATAAAATCACGAAATAAAACAACCAATATCATTATTGAATTGTATTCGTATAAAAGTAGCACCGAGACAATCAAAATGTTTGTGGAAAACATAACAACGGAGTACATGAAAAAGTTGGAAAGTGTGCGCAAAAACAAGCATTTCATTTACACGTTATCAAAAGTGAAATATGATGAAAACATTTCTGAACGATGGACAGAAACCAGGTTTGAAAGCACGCGGACATTCAACAATCTTTTTTTCGAAAACAAACAAAAAATTCTGGATAAGATTGATTTTTTCATCAATAATAAAGACTGGTATTACGAGAAGGGTATTCCATACTCATTGGGAATTGGTATGCACGGTCTTCCGGGAACTGGGAAGACCTCTTTTATTAAGGCATTGGCGAATTATACCGGAAGACATATTATTATTATTTCTCTCAAGTTGTTAAAAACCAAACACGATTTGGATGAAATATTTTTCGAAGACCGATACAATGGATGCAATGAAAGAGGAACGGTTGGGTTTGACAGAAAAATCATTGTATTTGAGGACATTGATTGCATTGGTGATATGGTTCTTTCGAGAGAACACAAGAAAGAAAAGGATGCCGAAAAATATCCAATAATTAGTATGGACCCTGTAACTAAGGTATGTGAAGTTCCTAAAATCAAAATTGAGGACCCCATTACTCTAGATGATATTTTGAATTTGTGGGACGGAATTCGCGAAACACCCGGAAGAATATTGATTCTCACGTCTAACCATTATGATAAGTTGGACCCGGCATTAAAACGCCCTGGAAGAATTGATATTACGCTGGAACTGGCAAATGCATCCAGAAACACAATTTGCGAAATTTACAAGCATTTATTTGGAGAACCGGTTGACCCAGATATTTATGATGAAATTCCGGACCGGGTTTATTCGCCTGCTGAAATCATTAATTTTTATATGTCTGGAGAGAAAAGTCAGCGGGCATTTATAAATAAATTGATAGAACCCAAATTATAACAAAGAAAATCTTATATGAATTTACTATATAATGAACGGCACCGCGATTTTTCTCATTGGATGCATTGGAACAAGACTTCTCTTCACATATTTGGCAATGACTTTTACTGCATATTTACCCTATATGGGTTATGTAGCCGCACTTATTTCGGCTGGATTTTTTTACATTTTTTTCACAGGAACTAGACCCACCGGCTTAGAAACCGGTGGAAAACTCATTTGGTGGAACCATTTGAGACCATTGCACGGATTTTTATACGGGTTATTTGCATATGGGGCAGTCACTGGAAACACAGATTCGTGGAAAGTGCTTTTTGTGGATACGATGATTGGCTTATTTGCATTTTTGCGCCATCACTTTTAAGGGAAACCTACGGTTAAGGCACCCTTCGGGTGCCGACCGTCGGACGCAATAAGGTGCGCCGCGTCTAGCAACGCTCCGGAGGCGTCCTTTCCCCTATGTCCCATTCCCTTAATTTTATTATTTGAAATTATACCTAATTTTTGGTATAATTTCACAAGTTTTTGCAAACAATCACCTATGTAAAGGGAAGGGGTCGTAGGGGAAACCGTAGGTTTCCCTACTTGTATGTGCGTTTAATCGCATACGGGTTCTGTTGCAAAACATTATACATATCGGGAGACATCCTCTCCATATTAACATTGGAATCCAAGTTCTGCGACTTTTGTTGGTAAGTTCCGAGAGACCCAGCCGTCACATATGGCATCTTTGGCATGACTTCCCGATTATTCACCATATCCAAATCCTTTGCCTTGCCCTGATAATTGACCGAGTTATTGAACAAGTTGGTATTTGAGTTTCCAAATCGCCCCTTAATTGTATCCGCCTTCAAATTACTGGGTTGGTATCCCAATTCGGCGTCATACACTCGCAAAGCCGGGTTTTTGGATGCACCAGAACCAATATATGAAGTTGTGGTTGTGTCTCTGTGTTGGGGCGTTGCCTCCACTTTAGCGGCCATATAACCATTATTAGTTTGTCCCCTGTTCACATTCCAATGGTTGACTGAATTCTCAGTAGTTTCTCTCATGGTGGGTGCAGGAGCATCGTTCGGATTATACAAATAGGATTGGGAAACTGCGGATTTCGCATCACCATACACACGCATATTTCCTGTGGTGTTCTCCTTTCTAGAAGGTCGCATAATTTCAAGCAAGGGCGCAACAACTGCACCAATACCGCTTCCGACTGCACCAAAATAATCATTTTGAGAATTACTGCTTCGGTTGTTCGCATATATCTGGTTAGATTTCATCCCATAATCGCCGTCACTTCCAAAACCGCGACCCACAGCATTCGCCACACCAATCTGGGTGGGTCCGAGTTCAATGCGGTGACTTGGTAAAACTTCACCCGGCATCGCCTGCTGAGCATGCATACTTTGCGCCACACCATTGTAATCAACTGTCGTTTCGGGTCTGACAACGTGTCTCTCTACAGGAATAGCATTCATAGTAGGACCCTTGACTGCACCAGTGGTTGTGAAAAGACGGTCCTGACCCCATTCAAAAGCGGTCTCTGGGCGGTTCTTCTGGAAAGTACCCAAAATGCCTACATTCGTGATGCGGCTTTTGGCGGGACCCTCGTGTCCCAATTGCATTGACTCAGATGCCTTTTGTTTATTGGCGGTTCTCAAATCATCTACACCCTTGGGCAACCAGGATTCGCGCATTGAGGTGCCGGCATTGTATCCACCGGCGCCTTCGGCGCCGTAGCCGAGACCGAGACCAGGACCGACTTTAACTTCCTCAAAAGGTTTGACATTGGCCATTCGCATACTGGGATTGACGCGGGATTGGTAGAAATCGTTCATATTGGGAGCACCACTAGCCCAATGAATTTTCTCATTGGGGGAGAACAGAGGCGCCTGTTCCGACTTTGCAATGACTTGCGAACCATTTCCTAAATAATTATCCATAATGGCTTCGTTAGAATTTGGTTCGATTGCCGAACGGATTTTGCCGCCGAAAAAGGGCATCATGTTGTTGTGCTCAAAGTATTTTGAGTCGACGTTCTCTCCATTTAATGATTTGTATTGGTTTGTATTGGAATTGATTGACTCTTTTACTAAACTTCCCTTGGAATAAGGATTGAAGTATTTGTCGGTGTATACGGAGGGTCCGTCGTATCGGTTCATTGTAGCGAGTTTAGAAGACAATTCTGTTTCAGAACCATTTTTGGAAACCTGTTCTGGATAATTCATATCGGGAACATTGGTATTCGGCAAAAACCCTTCATTCACGGGTTTTGGTTCTTTTTTTTGATTTGACACAATGTATAAACTGCCTAATGCGACTAAAGGTATTGCTAATTCCATGATAAACTATATATTACTCATCCCAAAATAATAAGGGAACTCGCCGTTCCCTTATGAACCCATGCTGAAAAGGGAAGGTTAAAAAATGGATTATAAGAAAACATTAGTTTGAAGTTATAAAATGCAAGCAAAGATAAAAACTTTGGTTCCATTAAAGAAGGGGATTATCTATTTGTTTAATAGAATAAGGGAGGGGGTTTGGGGGCGTAAGCTTTGCTGAATCCGTCGGTTCCCTTTGAAGTGGTCTCTCTCCAAAATGCGCGTGTTCAAGTTATTGTGAAACGGTTTCTCTAACTGGTCCAACGGGTTCAACAGCGGTTGTTCCCATCTGTTTTGTTCAATATCTCGATATGTCCATGCAGGGTGGGTGGCGCGCGAATCGTCTGTAATGTAATTGGTTTCACCGTATGATGTGGCTGATGATTTGACGGCGTTTTTCTTATAGCAATTCACTTCAGGTAAGTCACGGTTCAAAGGCCTGGTTAATCCACGCAAATCGCTGTTAATATCCATCATATTGTCTCGAAAATTGGCGCCCCACTTTGAAATACGAAGATGCGGGTCCGCATTGAAATCCATATTGTCTCCGGGTCCGGGAACATCCATTGCATATCTTCCCGCAAATGTGCTAATTGCATTGCGTTTCTCTATTCTATTGTAATCATTGTTGTATCGACTGCAAGCCATAATAATATATTTGTATAAAAGAAATCATAAAAAAGAAAACAGGTTAAACACATATTTCAGATTATACGTATAGAGAAATATGCCTAAACTGTGTTTAAACATGATTGTGAAGAATGAGTCTAAAATTATCACGCGTCTTTTGGATTCCGTTATCGATATTATTGACTGTTATTGCATTTGCGACACTGGAAGTACTGATAACACAATCGACCTCTTATATCAGTATTTTTTTGCCCATGAAAAACCTGGTAAAGTAATTGTGGAGCCGTTCAAGAATTTTGAGCACAATCGGACGTTTGCACTTCAGGCATGCAAAGATACTAACAATACTGGAGGTGTTTTGGCGGATTACGTTTTACTAATGGATGCAGACATGGTTTTAATGAAGGGACCCGAGTTCAACCTGGATAAATTCAAAGACCAATTGTTGACCGCTGACGTGTTCCACCTGTTCCAGGGAAACGACCGATTTTCTTACAAAAATGTGCGAATTGTCAAGAACAATATGGAGATAAAATACTGGGGCGTTACCCACGAGGTCATTAGCACTCCTGATGGAACCCATTATTCACAGATAGAGAGAAACATACTTTTCATTGATGACATTGGCGACGGAGGAGCTAAAGCCGATAAGTTTGAAAGAGATATTCGTTTATTGACGCAAGGATTAGTAGAGAAGCCGAACAACGATAGATACACATTCTACTTGGCCAATAGTTATCGCGACAGCGGGAATCGAGAGAAGGCGATAGAAATGTATAAAAAGCGTATTGAGATTGGCGGATGGTTTGACGAGGTATGGCACAGTTACTATAGCATTGGTAGATGCTATAATTGGTTAAACCAACCACATTCGGCCATTGCCTACTGGTTACTAGCCTATGATTATTTCCCGAAGCGTCTGGAGAATATTTACGAAATAATCCATCATTATAGGAACACGTCAAAGCATAAATTAGCATATGAGTTTTATAAGATTGCTCAAGAACAATTGAAAGGTGTGGATAAGTCCAAGATTGATTATTTGTTTTTGCAGAATGATGTCTACGATTACAAGATTGATTACGAGTATACCATTACGGGATACTATTACAATCCGGAAAACATTGATTTGGCGGCGCTCAGTATGCGTGTGCTAACTGCGCGAAACATTGAGGATTCCATTTTGAAGAATGTGATGTCCAATTACAAATTCTATTGCAGACCACTGCCCCTAACTAATACCTCATGGTCTAATGAAGTATTCATAACGGAACCCGGATTTAATGTGAGCACACCCTCTTTTTGCATGCACAATGGGCATCTTGTTATTAATCGCAGACACGTCAATTACTACATTGACGAGAATGGTGGATACGTTAATAAGGAACAGATTATAACAAAAAATATGGCGACGTATGGTTCCAAAACAATTGAACTAGAATACAACAGAGAGTTGGACGGACGGTATGTTGGTCTAGAAGACATGCGTCTCTTTGAACATGAAGGCGAAACTTATTTCACAGCCAATCGCGGAACCCAGGACGGAAAGATGCGGGTGGAATATGGAACAATTGATTATAAGAACCATTGCATTAATTCGTCGTTTTTAACAAAGACGGACGGATGTTCCAATATAGAGAAGAATTGGGTTTTATTTGCGGATTCCAAAGACCATATACGTGTAGTTTATGACTGGAAAACCACTTATGAAATTGGGTATGCAAATATGTTACAGAATAAGAGAGACATGAAGTCCCCGAGATTTTTTGAAGTCCTCCGGGGGTCAACCAATGGTATTCGTATTGGCAAAGAAACCTGGTTCATTGCCCACACGGTGTCGTATGAAGACCGCCGATATTACTATCATATCTTGGTTTGTTTAGACACTGAATCCGGTGAGGTGAAACGTTGGTCTAAGTTTTTCACATTGGAAGGAGAGAAGGTGGAATATGTTTTAGGATTTATCCAAACTAGTGATGAAGAATTCATGATTGGGTATTCAAAGATGGATAAAGAGTGTTGCATAAAAAATGTTTCCAGGGCAGATTTGGAAAAATTATTTACTTAATTTTTTAACGAGTTTTCTTACCTCTTCCTTGTCGTCGAATAGTGTTGCGAATTACGCGAGGAGGTTGTGACGCTCTTGCAATTTTACGCAAAATTTGTTTATCATTGTGTTCCATATTTATTCTGGCCATTTCTTTTTCAAAGTCAATTCGTTTTTGTGCGGCGGCGGCCGAACGCATAAAGCGGTCTTCAATTATCTTTTGATCTTTACTAATAGAAGGTTGATAAAATTCTTGTTCTTTGACAGGGGATGGAATTTTAGTGCATCCTTGCCCACGACCACATGTTTTACGAGTTTTTTTACGAGTTGTTTTCATATACAATATAAAAACAAATTATTTTTTAGATTTTTGCTGCTTAGATGAACGACGCTTTTTGTTTTTGCGACGGCGGGTCTTTTTGGGGTTTCCACCGGGGGTTCTGGGTAAGGTTAGATTTATATTGTTTTCGTTCTGGGATGGATTATATTCATACACACCAAATATATGCGGAGCAGGGGTTGCTTTCTGAGCAGTTTCATGTTTAAAATATAACTTTGGTTCAGGATTACGATTATCGTCACCATATCCTTGATGTTGTACACTGTGACTATATTTACCAATTTTATAAAACCCTTTATACTCAATATCATATGAATAATAATCTGGACCTGTAAGTGTTGTTTTTTTTGTGAAGTCGTGTGTTATATTTTCTACTTTTTTAAATAAACCTTTTTCTTCTGCAATACTATAAATTTCAAGCTTTATTGATTTCATTTCAGCATCCAATTGGTTAAAGTCGTCTTCAGGAATATACCAATTATATGGGCCAGGTCTATTGAAAATTTTGTTTGTATTATTCTTATAAGTAAAACAATTTTCATATTTGGATTTTATCAGTTTTCCTTCTAGATAGTTAATAATATCTTTTTTTATTTCTTCTAGTGAACGTTGTGCTTTTGGTTTAAACATGTTTA
>Ga0209596_1001945_pt1 | contig 17295 bp, 8 predicted proteins | sample M_130807_MF_Meta_FD_187314 | JGI IMG/M metagenome (GOLD analysis project Ga0209596, IMG submission 187314) | Freshwater microbial communities from Lake Montjoie, Canada to study carbon cycling - M_130807_MF_MetaG (SPAdes) (version 2) | ecosystem: Environmental > Aquatic > Freshwater > Lake...
TATCAGAGATAATGTTAGTAAGTATATTCCTAATTTAATTATTAATGATATTATTGTTTTACCATATGATGAGTATGAATCAGTTGGTACTTTAAACACAGAAAATTTAGGAAATGGTGTTTATAGGATAGCGGGAAGAAACACTTCTGACTATACCGCTAAAATGAGAATTGACTATACAATCAGTGATAACGCTTTCCAATCAAAAGATTTCATAATTATAAATATTTAACATAAATGGCTGAAAAAAGAATATCCTATACCGTCCGAGATTTTGCCGCTATAAGACAAGAACTTATTGATTATACTAGACAGTATTATCCCGACTTAATTGACAATTTCAATGACGCATCAATTTTTTCTGTCTTGATGGATTTAAATGCTGCGGTAACCGATAATTTACATTATCATATTGATAGAAGTATTCAAGAAACTGTTCTTGAATTTGCTAAACAAAGAAGTTCAGTATATAACATCGCAAGGACATACGGTTTAAAAATACCGGGAAACAGACCGTCAATTGCAGTTTGTGATATAACAATTAACGTACCTGCTTTGGGTGATGGACCAAACCTTGATTACATGGGTGTTTTAAAAGCGGGGTCACAATTTGTTGGGGCGGGACAAACGTTTGAAAATCCAAATGATATTAATTTCTCTTCCGAATACAGTTCAACAGGGGAAAAAAACCAAACTGTTATACCAATTTTAGATGCATCAAATAACATTCAAAGTTATAACATTAGAAAAAGAGATGTGTTAGTTAATGGTATCACAAAAGTATTTAAAAAAGTTATAACACCAGCTGACGCAACACCATTTTTAAGTTTATATTTACCCGAAAGAAATGTTATTAACGTATCATCAATAATTCAAAAAGATAGTATTACATATAATAATGTTCCATCATATCAAGAATTTTTAAGTGCTGTTGGTAAATGGTACGAAGTACAAGCATTGGCCGAAGATACTATTTTTGTTCCTGACCCAGCAAAACCAACTGACAAATCTAATATTAAAGTTGGAAAATACATTAAAACTAGTAATAGATTTATTACCGAGTTTACACCTGAAAACTTTATGAAGTTAACCTTTGGTGGTGGTAACACATCTGCTGATGACCAATTGGCCGCATTTGCAAAAACTGGTGTTGCTTTAAGAATTAATGATTATCAAAACAATTTAAGTTTGGGTTATATACCAACACCAAATACAACTTTGTTTATACAATACAGAGTTGGTGGTGGACTTGAAAGTAATGTTGGTGTTAATGTTATTAATACTGTTGGTAATGTGAATTTTGATGTTAATGGAGCATCCCCAGAAATTGGAAATTCTGTTAGAAACTCAATTCAATGTACAAACGTAACAGCGGCTATTGGGGGAGCCAATCCACCATCAGTTGAAGAAGTTAGAAATTATGTAACATTTAATTTTGCATCACAAAATAGAGCGGTTACTATTGGTGATTATTATTCATTAATACAAAAAATGCCAGGACAATTTGGTGTACCAGCTAAAGTTGGTATTTTGGAAAATAATAACAAAATTAATATTATTGTTTTGAGTCAAGACAATAATGGTAAAATGACTCAAAATGTTCCAAAAACATTAAAAGATAATGTTGCCGCTTTCTTATCTAACTTTAGAATGTTAAATGATTACGTTAATGTTGATACTGGTAAAGTTATTGATTTGGCGTTTGAAATTTATATTTCAATTGCAAAAAACACAAATCAAAACTCAATTATTTCTGATGTTGTAACAAAAGTTAGTGATTATATGTTACCGCAAAATAGAGAATTTGGAGAAGATGTTTTGATTTCTGAAATTAAAAGTTTGGTCCAAGATACTGAAGGTGTTATTAACATATCAGATGTTAAGGTCTTTAACAGAGTCGGAGGAAAATATTCAACGTCACAAACTGCCCAAAAATACCAAGACTCAACAACAAAACAAATCAAATTGATTGATGATATAATATATGCACAACCAACAGAATTTTATCAAATCAGGTACGATAATTTAGATATTGGTATTCGTGTTAAGCAGTAATATTCACAAGGAAATTACTTCAACTATTTTTGTAAAATAAGAGATTAACTATTTATGAGAAAGAACAATTATGCCTAAAAGCTATAGGATACGAACATCAGTTGGAAATAGTACACAAACTGACAAAACCATTAAAGTACAAGTTGACCAAGATTTTGATTTTTTGGAAATTCTTTCTTTGAAACTTACTCAGTCTGATGTGTACAGAAGTTTTTGTTCTGACTATGGAGTTGTTGTTGGTCGTGTAATTGCAAATGGTGGATACGGTATTCCAAACGCTAAAGTATCTGTGTTTGTACCGATTGACGCTGTTGACCAAAATGACCCTGTAATATCTGCATTATATCCATATAAAAATGTTACGGATAAAAACGAAGATGGTTATAGATATAACTTACTTCCATATACGCCTTCCTATGAAGGACACGCAGCCACAGGAACATTTCCAACAAGAGATGATGTTTTAACAAGAACTGAAGTATTACAAATATATGAAAAATATTATAAGTACACCGTAAAAACAAATGAGTCGGGTGATTACATGATTGTAGGGGTTCCTTTAGGAAACCAACAAGTTATCTTAGATATGGACTTATCTGATATGGGTTGTTTTTCATTAAGACCAACAGATTTAGTTAGAATGAATCTTGGTAACCCAAAACAATTTAACGGTAATCAATTTAAAAGTTCAGTTGATTTAGCATCATTACCACAAATTGTAAACCAAAGAAAAAGTATTTCAGTTTCTTCTTTTTGGGGAACAGGTACTATCTGTGATGTTGGTATAACAAGAGTTGATTTTGATTTAAGAGATTCAAACATAACTATTGAACCTACCGCAACTTTTATGGGTTCAATCATGACATCCAACGATGATGTCATGTTGAAAAACAATTGTAAACCAAGTTCAGAACAAGGTGACTTATGTGGAATGGTTGCGGGACCTGGTAAAGTTTTAGCCGTAAGACAAACAATAAATGTTAATGCGAGTGGTGAACCAATATTAGAACAATACCAATTAGAACAAGGTGGTAAAGTAATTGATGAAAACGGTGCCTTTGTTGTTGATGTTCCAATGAACTTGGATTATGTAACAACAAATGAATTTGGAGAATTAATATTTTCTGATAACCCAAATGTTGGTATTCCAACAAAAGGTAAATATAGATTTAAAGTTAAAACAAATGAAGGTGAAAAGGAAGTTGGTGCAATACAAACATCAAGTAGTATTATTGGACCAAATTTACTAAACCTTTCAGCTTTTAACCCTAAGGGTAGTTTATTACGAGGAAACTTTTTGGTTCCAAACATTAAAGAATATGGTTGGACTGGTAATACCGACCCATCAACATTAAGTACAGTAAGAAAATTTAAACCAACATTTAATGACAATACAAAATTAATTGAAACACAAAGTTTTAAAGCTTCTGATTTAGGCGGTAAAAGGTCATTATTAATTAGTTCAATTACAGGTGAATATAAAAGTATATCTTATAAAATTGATAATGTTATTGATAATTCAAAATGGGTTGATTTACCAAATGGAAATGAAACATTAGAGATTACGGTTGAAAAAAAAACAACAACAGATGTTGTAAATGGTAAGGTAGTTGAAACTCCACAAACTGTAACACTTAATTTTAACAATTACAATTATAATTTTTCTTTATTTCAAAGGTCATATGCCTTTTCATTAGATTGGGATGATTATCCAAACAAAACCGAAGCTATAAGTTGCCAAGATTTTTTCTATGAATTTAATTATAATAAAGTTTATACAACAGCACAATTAATTGATGAGTATAGAAAAGGAACTAATAGAAGTAGATTCTTATCTATTAAAGAAATATTAGACCGAAGTTGTGATTCAGAAATAAATAAATTCCCAATTAACGATGGAGTAAGAAACTTTGATTTACTATATTTTATAGTTTCAATTTTATTTCAAATATTTGGAATTATTGGTGGTTTAATTATTATAGTATATCATATTGTTAAATTTTTATGGAATAACTTTGCACCTTTAATATTAATATTACTTGCTGCGTATGCTGCGACTAATGTATATTGGTTACTTATTGACCTTACAAACGCCTTTATTAAATCAACTTTAACTTTTGGGGCGACATTATTAGACGTAGCTCCCACTATAGGTAAAATAATACTTAATGGGGTTTTAATTGCCGGAATTACTCTTTTATTTAATAAGATTAGAAAATTTAAATTTCCGTCATTTAATTTACCAATGATAACCTATCCTGATTGTTCAACATGTGATTGTGGAACATCTGGTGATAATAATTTTGCTATTGATACAACAGGAAATGGTGATATTAATTCTTCACCATTGGCGGACGTAACGCTATCGGGTGCTTATGTATCATTTCCAGATGACGATATAGTATCAATTAAGAAAAATGCTGGGTTTGGTCAGGTAATGGCTGGTAATTCCGTTGCTGAAACTAAAAACAATGCTCGTACACCGTCTTATAATAACACGTTAGGTGAATATTTTTGGAGTAGAAACGATTTACCAATTCCTGAAAGAATTAACCTATACAATACAAAAGGACATTATTTTAACAATTTACTTGGTGGTGGTTCTAATAGGATTAAAGTTTATCCAAACTATATATATAATGGCGGTGAAACTTCTTTCACAAACGCACAGTTTTATGAAGACCAACCAATGGTTTTTTTAGTTGACCCAAACGCTTTAACAACATTCCAAACCGGAAATTTAATAACCTTTGTTAATTTATCTCAAACTTATGATGTTAATACTTTAAGTGCCTCAACAGTACAAAACGGGTTAAATAATTACTCAGTAACAGGAACAACAATACCATCAGGTACAACTTCTTTAAATATTAGTTATGCAAATCCAAACGGTAGTGGTACTATTAAAAAACCATTTAATATTGCTCAAACATTATATAATGATGGTGTTGGTAGTTACACATTCCCATCTGATATTGAATATCACCAAGTAGTTACCGCAACGACAGTAGGTGCAATACAAAATATTGTTAATTCAAAAACACAGGATGCAACATTATATAACAGTAGTTTTTATAATAGAATTATTAATGGTCAGATGAAGGTTTATTTTCATAATGTTAAAGATGAAAATAATGAAAATCCAAAAAGTGATTACAAAGACCCAAACTCATTAACACCACTACAATTAATTGAAAATTATAAAAACTTAGGGGTTGTAATCTTAATGAAAGGTGTTGACCCTTATACGACAAGACAAAAAACAAAAATAGATATTTCAAAACCATTTGGACTTGTTGATGGTTCTATGGTTGTTGAGTCGGATTATAAGTTAAACATACCAATAGCGGAAAATTTAAATCTTCTTAGACATGATTCATTAGTTAATAATAATGTTACATTATTCAATCAATCATATGTGTTTACACCATCAACAGGTAGTGGGGCGTTTAAATACAGCGCTTATACAACACACAACCACTCATTATATTCAAATTTTGATAGTGGGCATGATTCAACTAATACAACAATTGGTGTTACGTCAACAACAAATTCAATAGGATTCCAAATACCAGGACCGATGGGATATTACGCAGCAGGAACTAATGTACAATCAGGAGATTTTGCAGGAAAAAACACTTACGTATCAGGACCTAATGGGTATTACACTAACGAATATGTTGAGGGGGGTGGATTAATGGCTAGAATATGTATAGGTAGTGAAGTACCTGGAGATGTACGTCCGGGTGGGTGTGGAGCTGGAAGAATTACATATAACACCAATGTCTATCAAACAGGTATTACTCTTGATATGTCAACAAGTTCTAAAATTATTATGAGGTCGGACAGACTACCACGTTCAAGCTCATTTGATAATAGATTTGTTTTTGCACAGAATAAAGCATTTTCGGTATTTGCAATATCTGATAGTGGAGCGTCAACCGAAATTGCTGGTAATGTAACATCTAATTCAGACTATAGTACAAATAACGCTGTTGATTTTGAACAATCGTATGGTACAGGTACCACATCGGTTATGAGTAGCTTTAGTTGTCCTACCATTGTACCATTAGGTGCATATACACAAAACGCTGGCGCAGGTATGAAAGTTAAACCAAAAACAGATTCAGTTTATTACACAGATGGAGATACTGAATACCCAATTATTACAAATGGTTGTTATACTTTAGTTGCCAAAGATTTGGCAATCAGTGCCGATTTAAAATCATTTGCAGAGTGGAAATCAAGATTCTTAATGGGGTTTGCAATTTGTAGAAATGTGTTTGGTATGACATTTACAAACAACTGGATTAATGGTGTTTTATATATGCCAGGTTTCCAAAACGATAAAATATATCCTGGTATTCAAACCACAAACCCTACTTATCTTTACTGTAGGCAAAAAATTGTTTTCAAAGAAGAAAACAATTCATTCTTTTATCGTTCAAGTCCATTCAATGGAATTACTGGAAAATTTGTTGGAATGTTAAATACTCAAGTTGCCGATAATTTTGGTAATGTTCAATTCTTAGGTAATCCAACAACAGTTGTTGATTTGGGACCAAAAGATAATATTATTAAAAATATTTGTGCACAACCCGAATTTCAAGGGTATGTTGCCGATAGATTAAAGGCGACATCATTTCAGGGTATAAGTGATTTAATACAATATTTTATAATTAGTAGATTAACTAACGCAAGTTTCTTAGACAGACTTTTAACTTTGGGTGATTCATCAATTAGTGAATTATTTAGTAGACCCGCTCAAAAAATTGATGGTGATTTTGCACAATTAAACAGTATTAATAATGAAATTGGTGTTGTACCGTTTTCACCTGAATCTTATAGTGAAGCTAATTTATTTTACGGAGCAACACCAAAACCTGTTGTAGGTGTATTCTTTAGCTCAGATACTGTTACAAGAGATTATATTTCTCCAGGTCGTGAAATATTCATAGACACATCAACAAAATTTGGGTATAATCCTTTTGGGCATAAAACCCAAGTAGTCCCAATGTACAGATGGGAAATTAAACAAAACGGTACTAGTCCAAGTATGTTTGGTGGTGAAGAAAATAACTGGATAACATCAGGTAACATTTACACAACACCATATCAAGGAATTGATAGATTAAACGACAGTACTTATTTCCCAAGTTTTGTTAAACATCCAACAGGACAAAGACCTGGTTATATCTATAGTTCATTAGAATCAAAAGACTCTAATGGAAATGTAACAGGATTTACATATGACGGATTTTATAAACTACCTGACAATAGAATTGTTGTTGGCGCACCATATCATTTCTACTTTGGTTTGAAAAAGGGTAAGACCGCTTTTGATATATTTTTAACTAAAAATCTAATTAATATATAATGGGTAATATTCAAAATGATATAACAATTCTTAAAGGTAACCTTAGATATAAAGGGGCGTCTGAAAGACTTGCAGCAGTACCCATTGAATTGGTTGGAGATAGAAAAGAATTAATTGATTCTGATAGAATTAGTAATATAAACGCTGCTGAACAAACTGAAGTTGAAAGACAAGCGTCAACTACATTTAGAATAGGTGGAAAAATATCAAACATCTTTTCAAATGTAATTTCAGGTAGTACTAATTATGATGGATATAAGAATTTTTTATATCTGACTGACCCATTATCTGTAGTTAGTAGTAATCAAATATTGTTTAATAATTTTGAAAGAGTTCCCGACACATTTGGTTTAAAATGGGGTGGACTTCCTCAGTATAATGAATTTAATTTTATTAGAAACGATGTTGAAAATCCACACAATGTTTTACAACCACAAAGCGCATCAACATATAATTGGGGTGTGTATTTAAGTTATCCATTTTCATCTGACACCAAACAACAAATGTCATACGTTGATAAACAAATCAATGGAACACCATTAAGTTTTGTGGTATCAGATGGTATACCTTTTACAATTATTAATACCGTTCAGAACGGGGTCAATTATATTACATTTAGATGTGCCGGAAATCACAATTTAACCGAGTATCAATACGTTGAGTTATCAATTAATTATAACGGTAATAATTTGTTTAGAGTTGATTTATTAGGTGAACAAGGATATGATAATATCAACACAAGTTTTTCAATAGTAAATCCTGGATACACAGGCACAACATTTGTAAACGGTATTTCAGGAACATTTAAAAGAATTGGTGATATATCAAACTCAGGTGAAAGTAAATCAAGATATTATGTTAGATTACATAAGATTTTAACTAATGAAAATGAATCTGACGTTTCTAAAATGGGATTTGAACATATACCATTTTCAAACCAACAAAAAGTTGAATACTCGGCATTAACACCAAACTTACAACAAAGAGTTTCAATTAAAGAAAACTCACAATCTTATAGTTTTACCTTTAAAAAAGATTTAAACATTTACGGAATGGTAGATAATAATATGAAACCAGTCACAGATGTATTTGTAACAATTATAAATAAAGGTTATTACGGATGGTTCAACAAACCAACAGGTACTAATATCAACGCCCTTCAAAAAGGTTGGTCATTTAATTTCCATTCAGATAGTTTGGATGATTGGTGGGTAACTGATGACGATGATAATTTGGTTAAGGTACCTGTTAGTTCATACGATAAAGTATTAAACGGTAAAAAATATACTTTCTTTTATAATCAACCATTAAAAATTGATGATGTTTTATCAGGTGATTTTTGTGAATATAATGATATTGAACAGATGGAATATGTTGTATCAAACTGTAAACACAAGATAACATTTAATGATGTATTATACACAACTCAAACGACTACAAGTAATAACCCACCAGGTTATTTTTATAATCCGCATAGTTCTGTTAAGTTAAGAGATTTTGCTGATTCAGTAACCGAAGCTGTTGGTCAAAATGTTAACACAAGACCATCATGGGCTTATTTTTCACAAAACCTTAATACTTGGTTATGGAGAACAATTTTAGATTATGGTGTATTTGAAAATGGAAACGGTGTTGACTACCCATTTTTAAATGATGCACATTATCCGTTCTCACAGATATTGTTTACACAATCAACACCATATAGTAACATAAACCAATCAATTGCGGTGACAGACCAACCAATAAAAGATTTCTGTGAATAACATTAGATTAAGATATAACCCGATTCAAAATAATAATAATGGTGATTTAGCATTACAAACACCAATATTAACCACTTGGGATTTAAACGGTGTCAATGAAAGTATTGAAGTTTTTGAAAATGAAATAATTCAAAAAGCAATTAATCCAATTGATAATTTTGAAACCATACGATATTCACACGCTCCTTGGGCTCCTCAAATTATTAATGTTGACCCAAAAACAAGTAGCCATTATGACTTTTATTTTTATTCCGCAACCACTGACTCATCAATAACGGCAACAACAACTAATACGCCATGGGTTACTGACTACAGAGCGAACGGATTTACAAGTAGACAAATTTACTATAATGATAATGTTTTTTCAAAGTCATATTTTAAATTAGATTTTTACGATTCAAAAAAGAGAACATCACAACAAATTTTATTAACCATAATAATTCCAACACAACAAGGTTTAATGACATCGGCGATTATTGGATTGAATACTGTTGCTATTAGAAAACCACAATATCAATTAAACTTCACTGGTGATAAAGAAGGATACTTTGTTTATTGGTTAAAGTCACCTGAATTTTTTAATCCCGAGATTGATACTCTATACATGTCTGCAAAATTTTATGATGCAAACATTGGTGGATTTAAAAGAATGATGAATTCACCACAAGGAACAATGCCAGATAAATTTAACTTTTCACAGGAAATATATTTCTACTATACACTTAAGTTAAATTACAATGATTATACCTATGAGGTATTTTTAGATAACGAACTAAACGCCATGAAAAAAGTAGGTACTGATTATAGTCCTATTAAATGGTATGAATATGTTAACCCATGAACACAGAACAATATAATATAGTAATTTCGCAAGAGTTTTTAAAATCTGCCAAAGTTGGGGTTTATGTTCCATATCCTGATGGTGGCGGAAGAGACGAACCTGTTTGGACAGGAATGACTTATTTGTTAAGTGGTGGAACTAATGGTGATTCAGTATTAACAGGATTAACTATTCCTGTAATGTTTAAACAAACATATAAAGATATTGGATACTATTCAGGTTTTGATGGTGCAATATATCAAAAAGATATTAATAATAATTTTGTCTATAGTGGTGTGACAGGTAATTCTGCTTATACATTATATCTTTATAACACTTCAGAAGTTATGGCACAAGATATTACATATATTGTTGATTGGGGTGATAACCAACCTGTTGAGACAATTATAAACATTTATCCTAATTATGTTTCACACAACTACCCAACACTAACCAATGGTGAGTCAAAAGTTTATAATGTTAGTTTGAGCGGTGTTGCCGCTTGGGGTACAACTGTTACAACTAAAAAGATAACAATGCCTTATACAGATGTTAGTTTTAACAACCCTGAAGGTGAATATTATTTTGTACCACGTGACGGATATTGGTCAGGAACACCTGTTTCATATAAATGGATATTCACAGGTGATAGTGAAAACAATATTCAGTCACAAATATCTTCAAACTATACTACAATACCATTTTTAGTTTCAGGATTTACAAGTTCAAAATTAACACAATTAAAACAATATGGTCCAAATCCGTATGTTGAAGGTGTACCCGTAATTCAAAAAAATGAAATTGTTGGATATGTAAAAAACTTAGGGCCTGATTATACTGGTTATACATATTTGAATACTTTATACTATGACTTCCCACAAGGGTATACATTATTCATTGCAAACTCATCAGGATTGACCGAAAACAATATAACGCCAGTACCGATTGTTAAAGAAGAAATATTAATTGGTATGGTAAACGCAACAGAAATACAATCAAATGTATTTATTAACAGGGGCAAATTATCAGGAACGGAAAGTTTACTTAGATTAGGTGAAGTTGACAATCTTGGTGACCTCATAAAATACGGATACGGATACTTCAAACTAACAGAACAATAAAATGGCACTAGGAACATATGGCATAACTCGCCCAGCCGACATGGCACCTGAAGATGTAGAAATCATCATGGTGTATACACCGTCAAGAGATTTTACGTCAACACCAATTATTAAGAAACTCAACGCTTCGCAAATATTAACACCATACTTTAACAACGCAAATACAGGTGGTAATACAAATGAAATATTGGGTGGATTATATAATTTAAAATTACCGGCAAACGAATTTAATAAAATTGGTATCTATACATTAATGATTAGACCCGCTCAAATCAGAACAACATTAACTGATTGTGGGGTATTATCCGCATTACCAAATGTAAAAGGTGTTGTAATTGATACTAATAATGTACCTTCAGCATTTAGAAACAGATTTGTTTCACAAGGATTAGTTGGTTACCGTGTAGAATATTTAAACACTGATGGTACAAAAATACCAAATTTTTATAGAATAATAACATCATCATTTTTTGTTGATACGGTTGTTAGTAACCCAGCCGCGGGAAATACAAACTCTGTTAGATATAGATATATTGATTCACCAAGTGCTAGAAACTTAGTATTTGCAACTATGTCACCATCAAGTGCTCCATCTAATAACCCAAACGCAGTTCCATATATTGGACAACCAGGACAACAAGTTATTCTAACAAATACATTCTTTAATCCATTCACAATTGAAATTGAAATGGCTGAGTACGACTTGAACAGTATTGCTATTGCTCTTTATGGTAATCAAACTAAAGCGATTGATACTGGTATCTACACTATTTACGACTCTGATAGTAGAATTTACAAACAATATAACTTGTTTGAAATTAGAAGTGAATTTGGTGACACACTGTACGAAGTTCGTCAAGATAGAAATAATAATATTGACTTTAGTGTTAGCTTTGACAATATCTTACCGTAATGAGTAAAATAGTTATTCCCAATATAAACGCTGGTTTTATGGACCCCAACGAAGAATTAGTTGGATTTCAAACAACGCAGGGTGGCGGATTAACAAATACTAACTTTACATGGAATTACGGGGCGGTTGAAAAGATTGACAAAGATTATCAGTCAGGTGTCTTTTCAAACCCAATTACTTTAAGTGATTTAAATGTTAATATTTTAGAGGCGAAAGATGCTTTATCTAAAGATTTAAAAGTTTATCCATCATACGATTTAACGGAAGTAACCAACTTTACACTATATGGCTCATTGACCAAAAGGTTTTCAACGTCAATAACACAAATTATTAATTTTTTTCCTGCTGCGATTGAAGTTGACCAAGTTTATTTTGATTATAGTACCGCAAATACGGCAACAAATATTGTGTATAATAAAAATGAAAATACAACAAGTTTTGATGTTGATGTTAATAGAATTAAAAACATTTTTGATATTGATTTCTCAAAAAACGCGGCTAGAAACATAGCTCTAAGACCAACACCAGTTAGTCCATTAAGAGATATGACTACCTTCTATAGAGATTATTCATTATTTATTGGAACTGGGTCAACAGAATATCAGTTTGTATTATTCACTTCATCAAATTCTACAACAAGTGGAACATTATCAATTACTGTTAGTGGAAATCCTTTTTTAGGCAACACAACAACTACAAAAACATTGGTAATGAGACCAAACAAATTAAAAACCGAAATGGTTTTTAGTAATGATTTTGACGAAGTTCAAAAATTTTTATTAAATAGATTTGTAATACCAAAATATACGGCACAATTTAAACTTCCAAAACAAACAGATGATGGTACCTTTTATACATCATATGTTTATTTAACTTGGCCATTACTTGGTGTTTGGAATTTGGATATTATCACAACTGCCTATGATGCTTATTTGGAAACACTAAGTTTATACGGTGAACAATTGGACACTTTTAAAACAAATTTAATTAGTAGATTCTTAACCACAGACGCTTTCCACGAATTTGATACCAAGGACCAAAAAGTTGAAAAGGTACTTCAAATATACGGTAGAAGTTTTGATGAAACAAAAATCTTTATTGATTCATTGGCAAAAATGACATCAGTTGAATATGTCCCTGAAAATGATATACCATCTGCATTGTTAGTTTATTTGGCCAAGACATTGGGTTGGGATACAAATATTTCGCCAATTACAAATGAAGATTTTTTAACCGCAATTTATGGTGTTAAAAACAAATCAATATATGAAGGATGGACAAGAGACCAAACTCCATCAGAATTAAACTTTGAATATTATAGAAGATTAATTCTAAATGCGTCAAATTTGTTCCGTTCAAAAGGAACAAGAAAATCTATTGAATTTTTAATGAGAACAATTGGAGCACCCGACGCTTTAATTGAATTCAACGAAACAATATATATTGCAGATAGAAAATTAAAGTATGAAGACTTCCTAACACAATACGTTCAAATTTCAGGTGGTACATACCAACAACAAATACCTGGTTATTTACCTGGCTCGGAATATAAAATTAAGGGACAAACATATAGTGCGTTCACAACAAACTTAGTTGCAACAGCGTCAAACTATTCAATTACTGATTATCCAATCAATACTGATGGATATCCAAAAACGCCTGACCAAACAACAAATTTCTTTTTTCAACAGGGACAAGGATGGTATGAACAGAATTCTTTTCACGTTAGTGAAAATTTAGTAGAAACCTCAACTCTAACTTACACATCAACAACGCCAACAGTTACAATAACACAAACCGCTCCATCATTTGGACAACAATTTTTACAGAGATACAGAAACTTCCCAAACATGGGTAGTTTGGGATATAATATTACATCTTATAAAGACAATGAGAAATCATTAGCCAATGAATCAACACCAACATCACTTGAAAATAGTTTAACATTAAACGTTAAAAATGTTGATTTATTTTTAAACGTGGGTCAAGGTATTACATATGATGTTTGGTTACAATCAAACGAATATAACTACCCAATACCGTATACAGGATTAACAACACCTTATCCATCACCGGGCAATATTGATTGGACTGTAATTAACCCACAACCACAAACTAAAACATTCGCCGAGTTTGCACAATCATTCTACCACAACATGATTAACGTTAGAAACAGATGGTTTACAAACGATGGGAAATCTTCAGGATATCCAACACTTCAATTGGTATATTGGAATTATTTACAGTCATTAGAATTGGCGGGAGTTGATACATCAAAATATACATACCAAAAAATGATTGACTACTCAATTGGTATTGGTGATTACTGGACAAAATTAGTTGAACAAGTTATACCTTCATCAACAATTTGGAATGGTGGTTTAAAATATGAAAACTCCGCTTTCCACAGACAAAAATATGTTTATAGAAGACAAAGAGGTTGTCAGTTCATTGCGGTACCATGTGTACCTTGTACAGCAAACGGTGTTCTATATGCTTACGATTGTATTGATGAAACAATATCAGGGGCAACAATTCCTTGGAGTGGAACAAGCTCAACAATTGAATCTTTCTCAGATGCGTTGTATACTGCGTTAAATGGTGTTGTAGCTTCACAAGGATATCAATTACAAAACTGTGACCTTAACTCAATTACATCTGTTTGGTATATTGATTTAAGATTAGATAGTACAATATTAGTACAACAACCATTCTTTACTGGATACGGAATAACAGGGGTACCAACAGAACAACAATGGATTGACGGATTGGATACTTACCTATCAACTATTTACCAATATGGATTAAACTATAATGTTAATTCAGAAAGAATTATAATATCAAACTCAGGTTGTATGGAATTATTTAAAGACAAAACACTCACTCTTAATATAGGGATAAACGCAAATATTTCTTGTGGATAATGGCAAATTTTCAGTATGAGTTTTCAGTAACGGGCGATTGTACAAGTAATGGTAGTGGTGCTATCTATATATCTCTTTCGGGAGGTGTTGAACCATATACAATTGATTGGGTAAATCCAAATATTGGAACAGGTGACTATAAAACAGGATTAGATGCTGGTGTTTACATTGTAAGAGCTAATGACTCTTTGGGTGATGTTAATAATGAATTCTATATTAACATAATTGTGTCAAGCGGTGGTTGTTTAAGTGTAAGTTCTGTTAGTGCAACAACTTGTGGACAAAATAATGGGGTGGTAACTATCAGCGGTGCGTCTACAGCGTACCCAATTACTGTTAACATTTATTCAGGTAGTACATTAATCCAATCTGCAATTACAACAACAGGTGATGTTTCTTTTATAAATTTAGCGCCTGGCGTTTATAGAACATATTATGAAGATTATGGAGGTTGTTCAGGGTATTCAGAATCTGTAATTGTAAATTCATCAACACCTGTTGATTATGGATTTTTTATTGTAAATGATACAAATTGTTTTGGGGCAACAGGTAAATTACAAATTACAGGATTAACGGGTTCAGTACCATTTACATACCTTTGGAGTAATGGTTCAACAGGAACAACAATAACAGGATTAACAGCATCAACTTACAGTGTTACCGTAACTGATTCTGAAGGGTGTAGTGTAACCAAAGCGGTTGAAGTTAAAAAAGCTGACCCATTACAAATAGTATCTTTCCAAACAGTTAGCCCAAGTTGTTTTGCGGCAGATGGTTCCGTTAATTTAATTATTACAGGTGGAACTGGTCCATATTTTTATTCAGGTAGTAATGGAACAACTTTAATTAGTTATGCGACCAATCTAACATTTACTGGATTTACGCCAGGAACTGCAATTTTTACTGTTACCGACTCAACATTATGTTCAGTAGTTGGTAGTACATATTTACAAGCCGATGCAGGATTTTCAGTATTATCTATTGGAACACAAAATTCAACATGTTCAGCAAGTGGCGGAACAATTAGTATTAATGTTGTTGGTAATGGACCGTTTACATATACGTTAGTTAAACCTGATTCAAGTACCGAATCTTTTACAACAAATTTAACAACTCAAAATTATAACGATTTAGATTCGGGTGATTATACTGTAATTATTACCAATACTAATGGTTGTGTATTTACACAAGATGTTACTTTATATACAACAGACAAATTTAGTTTAACAACAATACTTTCAGGTACAACATGTGGACAAAATAATGGTTCATGTCAATTACAAGTTGGTACTGGATATACAGGTGTGTTAGATATGATTTTAACTAAAAATAATGTACCTGTAATTCAATACATTGATGTACCACAATCAGCGGTTACATTTAATGGATTATCTTCAGGTAGTTATACATTACAAGTAAGAGACGCAGACAACTGCTCTGTTTATAAATCATTTTCAATCAGTGTTTCTAATTCATTGGACTTTGGAATGAGTAGTACTAGTTGTGGTGATAGTAACTCAGGTGGTACTATTAATGTAAGTGTTTTTTCAGGTACACCACCATTTACATATCAATGGTCAGACAATGTTCCAATTAGTGAATCAGGACCAAGTATTTCAAATTTAACAGGTGGAACATATGGTTTAACAATTTTAGATTCAAGTAATTGTGTTTTAACAAGAAGTGTTGTTGTTCCATGTACACCTTTTATCAGTAACTACCAAGTTATACCAATTATTAGTAATGGATTTACAACCACAGTTAATAACAAAAGAGATTTTGAAACAATGGTTAATGAAGGGTTTTACGATTTAACCACAGGTAATACTAATTGTGTTTTATCAGCGGTTACATATGTTGCAACCATTGAGATTAGTGGTAACACATATGAACAAAATTTTTATACAGGAACAACATTAACAGATGTACCAACAGAATCTGAATGGGTAGATGAGTTGGAGAGTATATTATCAGGAATTACGGGTGTTGGAAGTTATACCGTTAATCCATCAACAAATACAGTTGAAATAAAATCTTATTGTAATGGTAGTCAAAACACATTAAGTGATTCTGAATTTATCATGGGGTTGAGAATTCAATATAATATTATTTGTGAATCGTAATGGCATCAAGATTAACCATACAATCAATAACAGGAACGTCACCGTATGATTTTTACGTTTGTGATATATACGAAAATAATTGTTCTTTATTGGGGTCGGTATCAACTGATTCACCTGACCCAATTTTTATATTACCGAGTTTATTTAATTTAGCGCCACAAATCATGATTAAGATGATTGATGCTAATAATTGTGCGAT
>Ga0209596_1001949_pt1 | contig 17275 bp, 40 predicted proteins | sample M_130807_MF_Meta_FD_187314 | JGI IMG/M metagenome (GOLD analysis project Ga0209596, IMG submission 187314) | Freshwater microbial communities from Lake Montjoie, Canada to study carbon cycling - M_130807_MF_MetaG (SPAdes) (version 2) | ecosystem: Environmental > Aquatic > Freshwater > Lake...
TTTAATAAACCAAAAGATACATCTAGTATTACAATGTGTTGTTTAGGAAAACAAAAAACAGCATTTGGTTTCATTTGGACATATGAATAAAATAATAATTTAAATATGTATAAACATGAACATTAAATTTGCACCTACATTCCTAACTTCACTTCGTGAACTTAGATGGCATAACACAAAAATATATAAAGCATACGAAACATTTCGTTATGACATTCCTCGTTTCTTCAAAAATGTATGGGTGTTTAGAAAAGAAATGTGTACTTTCCAACCTTGGGATTATACATATAACCTTGAACTATTAAAAAAATCACTGGAACAAACATCCACATGTCTTGAAAATGGGTATGAAGAAGATATTTCAAGAAATAAAAAAATAAAAGCAATTAAACGCGCTATTCAAATTTTATCTAATATTAAAGAATATGATTATATTGAATTAGCTGAGAAAAAGTTGGGGATGGAAGTAGTTGGTGGTTTTGAATTTTTACCTATAGAAGAAGTAGATGAAGAAGGTGAACATATGTATGAAATGAAAAAATTAAATATTAAAGATGATGCTAATAATAGTAAAATATTTGATTTATCACGTAAATTAGAAGAGGATGAATGGAAAGAATTATGGACAATATTTCAAGGACAAGACTATACAAAATTTAAACACAGTAAAACCAAAAACTACAATAAACACCATGATGAATGGGCTAAACAGTTTGATGGTTCAGGAATGAAAGGATGGTGGGATTAGTGTTATAAAGATGAAAATACAATCCAATAAGTACAATAACATATATTTTTGGATTGTTAAAGTTATTAAGTCTTGTAAAAGTCAGTCTCATTTTATTGTGGTAGATAAAATTATAAAAAATTATAAAACATACTACACATCTGGTGATAAACAATGGGACAACCACATTCACCAAAAGTTAAAACAACACATTAAATTTAATCAAGAGCTTTTATTGAATTAGCTTGGCTTATAAGACTTTCTAATATATATTTAAAGCATGGAAGAAGAAAATAAACCACTGTTAGAAAATGCCACATTCAACTTTAGTCAAGAGGGTAACTGTGTAGACGGAGGAGATGAGTTTTTAGAAATACGTTGTGAATCATCTCTAGGCATAGACAGAGATGAAGGTTGTTTTTTCATTTTAAAAACAGAACAGTGGGCAGTTGAATCAGTAGAAGACTTACAAGTATTATTTGATCGTATTAAAAAAGTTATAAGTAAATGAGAAAATATGATGCCAACAACGTTACTTTAAAAGAAGTGTCTAAAGTAAAGTACACTCTTAAAAGACTAAATGATGGTTTAACTCATGTAGGAAATACTGTACAATACATTAAGTGGAATGAAGATAAAACAGCAAAGTCAATTGACAATGACATTCAAGTAAACAAGTCACTAGTACTCAATCCAGGTATGGATTTCACTTGGCTGACAACTAAAATAGTTGAAATAGTACAACAAGAAGACAAATACATTAAGTTTCAAACAGAAAATTCAACATATGAACTTATTCAACATTTTTAAAAAGAAGCCAATTGTCATTCCACTTGTGTTCAACGGACAAGCAAATGGACAGTGGGTAGAATGTTTTAAAGGAGATGACACATATAACAAGTTAGTCAAATTATATGGACAACCATTGCCTAAACAAATTGAAGTAAAGCCAGTTGAACCGGAAAAAACGTTGGGGGGTAAAGCGTAGCAACAAAATATCCCATTCATATTATACTGTAATATGTTGTAAATGGTAGGGTGGCGAAAGCGAATGTTGATATCAACATCGAAGGTTAAACGCAGGTGTAAAAAGCTTAATGTAGGTTCGATTCCTACTCCTACTACTAGTGTAAGTTCTTTGACATAAAATAAAATAAAAAATATGGAAACATTATCATTTACCTTTGGAGTACTTTCTGTAGTAGCTATCATTTTTATGGTGGTTATTATTATGAGTATTGTGAAGGTAGTAAAACAGCAAAAACAAATAAATACAATAAATGATGACATAGCAAAATTATGGGAAGTGCAAAGTCATAGTGTAGATAAAATTTATCAAGTGATAAATGACAATGAAAGTCAAATTTATCAAACGATAAACGATAAAGAACGAGAAATTCAATCACATGTTGACTCTCGAGTGGACAAATTAATGTCAAAACAATTACTTAAATCATAAATTAACCGTCAAAGAACTTACACTTTTATTTGGCTTATAAAATTCACCAATGTATATTTATACAAATGAAAAAACAAAACAATGAATAAAGAATTTACAACATACGAACAAGCCTTAGCTCTTAAAGAATTAGGATTTGATGAACCCTGTTTAGCATATTACTTCCATTCAGAATTTTCATATTGGATAATGAATAGTGGTTCAGAGTATAAACATTGTGCAAATGAATATTTTAATAATAATGAAGTATCTGCACTCCTTTATCAACAAGCATTTAGATGGTTTAGAGAGAAACATAATCTGCAAACAGAGATGGTATTTTCTGAAAAGCCTGATAGATTTTATTACTATATTGGTAATATGGTTACTGGTGATATGGATAGAGGTGATGATATGTCTTACGAAGAAGCAGAAAGTGCTTGTTTAGATGTACTAATAGAAATAGTTAAAAGTAAATAACATGAAAAGACACATTAAAGCATCACTAATCACACTAGCCATTTTAGCGGTATTTGTAGGATTGGGATATTTAAATAAACTTTATCCTCAATTAATGGTAAGTATTTTTATATATTCAGCATTAGCAGTAGTTGTTGTAGCTATTTACAATTTAGTATTGTTAAACATAAAAAAAAGACAACAATGAAGAAATTTAACGATTGGTTTAATACTAAGTGTGGATGGTTTTTCACTAACGGAAGAAAGGCACAACACATCATTCAAACTCCTATTCATGAAATGGACACAGTGTCAATTGCTTTAGCAAACGCCTATCAAATGTCTTTAGAAGTGGAAATAATGACGTGTGCTTTAAAACACATGAAGGAAAATCCAAATTTGACTGTTGATGAAGCCATTACAATGGCATATTCTGAGTGGGTAAAGTAGAATTTGGGGTAACTAAAAAAAATTCTCTGTTGATCATTGCCATGAAACAAATTTAATTAGAGGTTTATTATACACAAGATGTAATTTTGGAATTGGATATTTTTTAGATGATATTAGTTTATTACAAAACGCTATAGAGTATTTACAAAATAACTTATCCTATAAAGGATTAAAAATGAAATAATGGATAAAAAATTCAAAATCTGGCACATAAGTGACACACACACCTACCACGGACTACTAAATGTTCCAAAGGATATTGATGTTGTTATTCACTCAGGTGACTGCTCTAATCCACAAGATATAGTTAAGTCTCACAGTGAGATTTTAGACTTTATAAATTGGTTTAGTATGTTGCCAATTAAATATAAGATATTTGTAGCTGGAAACCATGATGTTGCTATTGAGTGCAAATGGATTACTAAAGACCATTTTACTGAAAAAGGTATAATATATCTTGAAAATGAATCAATTACAATTGAAGGTGTTAATATATGGGGTTCTCCATTTACACCTTCGTTTGGTAATGGTTGGGCGTTCAATAAAAAAAGAGATAAACTACATGACTTGTGGGTTATTATTCCTGATGATATAAATATAGTTATAACACATGGTCCTCCTAAAGGTATTTTAGACTTATCATATAATCGAGAAAATATATTAGAATTCTGTGGATGTAATGCATTGAAAAAACGAATGCTTCAATTACAACCTGAACTATGTTTATTTGGACATATTCACAACTGTGAAGATATAATTAATGCAGGCACAACTAAACTATCAACATATAAAACAATATATTCAAATGGTTCAGTAGTGACTGATGGAAAGTTTGGTAGATTGAGTTCAAATGGAAATATATTTGAAATATGAAAGTAAAACAATTAATAGAACACTTACAAACACTCGATCCTGAACTATATGTATTTACATCTGGATATGAAGGTGGATTAGAGGATATACATGTCAATAGTAATGTAATTAATGTTGAATTAGATCACAACAAAAAATGGTATTATGGACCACATGAAGAAGCATTAAGTCTTTTTTCAGTAAAAGGAATAAAATTATAGACTAGGCTTACAAGACCCCCTAACATATATTTAATCAAATAAAAAAAAAATAAAGGTTATGAGAAAAATAACTAAACAAGAAAAAGAAGTGTTATCATTTTTAAACATTGTGCGCATCACAGGTGTCACAAATATGTTTGGAGCCACTCCATACATTGAAGCTGAATATGGATTAGACAAGAAAGAAAGTAGACGTTTACTGTCATTGTGGATGAAGAACTTCAATGATGAAGGAAAGTATGATGAGGTAAATGACTAGGCTTACAAAGTATTTAGACATATATTTAAACAAATAAAATATGACACAACTAGGATTAGGAGTGATGATTAAATCACTTGGAGGCAACGAGAAAACAGTTAAAAGTATTCAAGCCAGTTTAGGTAAAAAAATAACCAAACTGTATCTTGGAGAAGCACTTGAAATGACCTTTGAAGATGGCAGTAAAATGTTTCTAACAGATGAAGGACAATCATGTTGTGAACATAGATACATGAGCACAGATGACACTTTAAGTGAATATGAAGACTCAACATTTCAAGATGTTGAGTTGAAAAATGGTCCTAGTGTTGAGGATGAAGAGGGTTATGGAGTTCATGATGTTCAATTTTTAGACATTAAAACGTCAAAAGGTATTTTTACAATATCAAGTCACAATGTCCACAATGGATACTATGGAGGATTTTACATTACAGCTGAAATTTTTGACTAGGCTTACAAAGTTTTCCTTCATATATTTAATGCATAAAGAAACTAAAAACTAAAAAAATATGTTAGACTTAACTAAACACACTTTCCTCTCACTAGATGAGATTAAAGAAAAGGCGAATAGTATATTCGCAAGTAAGGGTGCTGAAAGCACTTCTGAAAAGTATTCACACATTCCAACTCACAAAGTCATTGAAGACATGGCCTTACTAGGATTTGGTGTAGTAGAAGTTAAAGAAATTAAAGCACGTAAAAATGCTGGATTTCAAAAGCACCTAGTAGTGTTTAGAAACAACGACATCATAATCAACGGTGAAGATGGTGATGATGTATTTCCTTCTATACTTCTTACAAATAGTAGTGATGGTAAAAATGCATTCACATTTCAATGTTCAATCTTTAGACTTATATGTGAAAATGGTTTGGTTATCTCCACCCAGGATTTTGCCAAATTACGAATTCGTCATATGGGATATGATTTTAAACAACTACAAAACGTTATTAATGAAATAGTAGGAAAATTACCACTCACTGTTGAGTCAATGAACAAAATGAAAGGTGTAGAATTAGTCGAAAGTCAAATTATGGATTTTGCTAAAAAGGCACTTACAGTTCGTTTTGGAGAAGAAGAAATGAACCGCATCACAATTGACTATACTGAGTTTACTAAAGCGACTCGAGTAGAAGATGAAGGAAATGACTTATGGAAAGTATTTAATCGAATTCAGGAAAAAGTGATTGATGGTGATTTTGAGTATGGCTTCTCAACCAAAACAAGAAAAGCAAGACGTATTAAAAATTTCCAACAGGATATGAAAGTGAACATAGGGTTATGGGAATTAGCAACACAATACTGCCCTAATTAAAATGAACACATAGGCCGATAGAAATGTCGGCCTATTTTTTTGCTTGGCTTACAAAGCCCTTTAACATATATTTAGACAAATAAGAAAATATGAAAAGTAAAGAAGAAATAGAAACAATGGCAAATGACTTTGTATCACTTGCATTTAACAGACAAGATTTGTATGATGGCTTTATAAATGGCTATTTTCAATGCCAAGAAGATATGGCTGAAAAGAAATATAGTAAACAGGATATACAAAATGTATTAGATGGATTTACTAACGAAGCACCTGGATTTTATATCAAAACAAATTTTATAGACTTACTAAACAAACAAGACTAATGACACCTAAAGAAAAAGCACAAGAGTTAGTTGATAAGTTTTCAAATAAATGTCTATTGACAACAGATGGAGGTAAGGTTGCGGCCTTAATAGCGGTTGATGAAATTAAAAGAATACTATATGATCAAGACTCAATGATACGTTATGACTATTGGTTTAAAGTAAAACAAGAACTAAACAAACAAGATTAGGCTTACAAAACTTTCTAACATATATTTACTGCATAAGAAAAATAAGTTAAACATTTAAACACACACTAAATGAAAAAACGAGGTAGACCAAAAAAGAACACATTGGAACAAGAACCAATACATGTTCAAATTGACTTCAGTCAAATCACAAAGTTAAAGGACATCGTCATTGACGAAAGAATGTTCGAACAAATGAAAAGTGGCTTAGCATTAGATGAACTTATTAGTCATGAAGGAGGAGTGCCAAGCGCAACTAATATTATCGCCTGTGGAGATCCAGGAATAGGTAAAACTACAATATTATTAGACTTATTGTCTGCAATACAACTTAAAGATTCTAGTAAAAAGTGCCTGTTTATTTCAGGAGAAATGGGTAAGAAACAGATGTTTAAGTATACTCAACGATTTCCACAGTTTGGAGTAGTAGAGACTATATTTGTGTCTGATTATGTTGATCATAATGTTAAAGACGTAATGGAACAAGTCATGAATATAGGATGGGATCTGATATTAATCGACAGTATTGCTGAGGTTTTAGATGGTGTTAGAAATGACAATGGATGGGATCGAAAAACAGCTGAATCATGGTTAGTAGATGAATGTGTAAAAAACAATAAAGGTGACAATTTAACAAACAAATACACAACATTTGTTTGTATTCAACAAGTAAGAAAAGATGGAGGAGCAGTTGGCAGTAACAAGTTGAAACATATGACTGATGCTTTATTAGAGGTACGTCGTGAAAAGGAAAGTAGTGGAGGTGGAACATATTTAGAATTCACTAAAAACCGAAATGGAAAGATTGAAAATAAGTTATACTTTCAATTAACTGGAACACAAATAGTGTACTCAAATATTGAGGCAAGGGAAGAAGAAGAAGTAGAGGACTAGGCTTACAAAATCTTACAACATATATTTAATCAAATAAAAAAATAAAGGTTATGAAAGATAGAATATTTTGGGCACAAAAAGCCAATAGTACACGTTTCAATGATGGTGAGTACAAGTTAAGACTGTTGAATGACAAAGTCGTAGCAGTAGGAGACAATGTGTTAGTTAGATTCACTAACGGAACGTTTAGAGGTCGAGTAAAACAAATCGCTGGGTTTGGAATGATCTCTGAATTAGACATCATATCAGTTGTGTTTCCGGGTAAGTCAAACGGTAAAAAAGTTAAAATTGACAGTGTATTAGACAAAGTGTAGTGTTAGGCTTACAAGGTAGGAGGACATATATTTAGTCAAATAAGAAAGTTAAACCAAACACACACACTATGACAATCGAACAACAAAACAACATCATCCGAACACTCAGAGAAGTAGACGGAGAAACAGTACAGTATATATTAGAAAAAATCGGAATGGACCATCAAATGCTTCGACAGCTAATCATGACAATGCCACTTGAAATCATTCACACCGAAATGTCAGAAAGATTTGAGATGGAAAGTAGTTTAAGAAAGCGTTAGGCTTACAAAATCCTCAAACATATATTTAATGTAAAGAAAAATAAATTAAACAATAAAAAAACTAAACACACATGACACAACTAGAAGTACTTAAACAAGACCTAGCAGCGCTAGCAGAACGAATCAACAGCGCAATGGCTGTAAGCGAAGACTCAGTAACACTAACACGACAACAGTTAAAAGCATTCGCAAATGCAATTCAAAGTCAAACGATTGTGAAGATTAAAAATGAAATTGAAGGTATGAGCATTTACGCAGAGGAGGAAGTGTCAATTGAGTTGAGTGGATTGGGACTTGAAGTGACAGTAGACAATGATACAATGTTAAACAATATAACCAGAGAAATAAGTGACGGTGATGAAGTAACAGATGAAGATGTTCAAACATACTTGGATGAATTAGAAAAGTAAACAGTGTGTGTTTAATTGAAGGGGGAGTGCTTGGCTTACAAGTCCCCCTTTCATATATTTAATGTGTAAGAAAAAAGATAAGTTAAACTAAACACACAAAACAACATGGAAGAAGTAATTATTAAAAAAATTAAAGGTGGTATATTCGGAATTAAACAAGGCACCAAACAACCTAAAGATGTAGTAATGTGGTTGAACAAGTTAAAAGCCATCAATGAAATGATGTATGAGGAGTATTTACAACAGTATAAAGCAGTAATTGATTAGGTTAATAAAATAGAGGGATATATATTCAGATAAATAAATAAAACGACACACATGAAATTAATTAAACTGACAAGTATCAACAATACAGGAGACATTTACGTCAACGTAGAACACATTGGACACATGTATGAAGTGAAGGAGAAAATATCGTATGGTAGAGTAGAAGTAGAGGCTCACACTGTAGTAGGAACAGTCACACACAACAATGGTGGCTTTAAAGTGAAAGAAACAGTAAAGTTAATAATGAAAGCAGCTCAACTTTGATGTAAATGGGTGACAAGTAGAGGTTGGTAAGTGGATGATAAGTGTAGTTGAAGTATAGTATAGGACAAGTGTGTGTGTGGTGTGGGTGTGGGGAGGTGTGAAAATAGTAACCATGTTTCGTTCACTTCCGTTGTTTTCTCATCAACAAAATATATACCTACAACTAGGCTTACAAGTAGAGGTCACATATATTTAAGTAAAAGTAAAACAAATGATAGAAATTTTTATAGTGCCCGCACTTGACGGTGAAATGTTGATAGTAGTAGACTGTAATTAAAACGCGTAAACAACGTTTAATCAACTGTTGCTAGTAGAGGTCGCCAAATACATTAATAGTATGTAGAGGTCGCCATATGAAGCGCCATAAGTAGAGGTCAATGTATTGTACTTTTACTATTCTTTGCCATATGTATAATAGAATTCAATGAAGTGTCTATAAGGCACAATATAGAAACGGTCCTGGAGGCCATAACTCGTTCAGAAAAATTCAACTGTCATCGTTCTTTACACATTGTAGTAAAAACATTGCCCGCCCCCTTGGTTGTTCTTGGATGAGTAAAGCGATGTGAACTTAAAGTCACTGCCCGCGCCGATTAGTAACTACTAATTGGCTACTTTAGTCTTCACTTGGCTGACAGGATTTTCTACAGTATATTTAAGTAAAATAAGAAAAAAATGATGTCACTAGTGTCACAAGTAAAAAAACAGTTAAATGGAGACAAAGAACATGACTATTACATCATGTTGTCTTTAATGCAGAAAATGAAAATGTCAGTAAACAGTGTAGAAGCATGGAATGACTTACACTTAATGTTACATGAGGAAGTCAACATGATAATAGACTGTGACGTGTTTCAACAGTACAGTAAAGAAGAAGTAGAGTATCTCAACAACATAGAAGTGTTGCAAAACACAATTGAGTCATTTTACTCAGATGAACAGTTTACTTTTTAATAGGTTAGGCTGACATAATATTGTTACATATATTTAATCATAAGAAAAAATAAGTAAAACACACACTATGAAAACAGAAGTTGAATTATTAAAAGAATGGATTAACTTACAACAGGAAGAGTATAATGTTACTAACTTTACAAGTAAAGAAAAGAAGTTAGAGGCCATAGAAAGACTATTGGTATTACATGAAGTTATGTCACAAATGTCAGTCTTTGAAAAAATAATTTCTGATAAGAAAAGTACAATGCCTGACTACATGCATATACGTATCAGTGATGATTTACGTAAACATTTAGACGAAGTGTTTGAATTTCGAGTAAAAGTAAATGGCTAGGCTGACACAATCCAACTACATATATTTACTAAGTAAGAAAGATAAATTAACCTAAAATTATAAATTATGAAAATTAAAGAAATGGGAAATTTAGTAATTTCACTTAAAACATATACTAATGATGGATGGTATGGTTTAAGTAATAGATATTATTACGCAGGAGTAGATGGAAATGGTTTTAAGAATAAAACTGAAGCAAATAAATTTAAAAGTAAATTAAAGAAATATATTAAAAATAAAATTAAATACTCTTCTAAAACTGAAATTAATGGTGATTTTGAAGTAAATATACTTGAGAATTTTTGCACTTATATATATGTGGGGGCTGGACCTAGTTATTCATGTCCTAATGTAGAAGTAAAACACTCAGATTTAATGGACTGTTAGGCTTCGGTGACTGTATTACATATATTTAAACATAAGAAAAATAAGTTAAACTAAAACACACAACTATGAAAGACTTTGAAAAATTTTTAGTAATTGATTGCAGTAAAAGATATGAACACATCTTCAACAATAAACATCAATTAAAAAAGTACATTGAAGAAAATTATCCAAATCCAAATGATTTTTACTCAACTCATCTAATATATGAAGTTACCAACATTAAAAAATATTGGGATGTAAATGACATAACATAAAATAGAATATGTTAGGCTTCAACGACTCAACTACATATATTTAATGAGTAAGAAAGATATATGAACCTAAAACACACAACTATGAAAAAAATGAAAATGCACTTACACACAAAAGCAACAGACGATAGTAAATTATACTTAACTATTGACAGTTTAGTTGACACTTTAAGGCAAAAAAACTATTCTGATAATAACATAAAAAAAGTACTTAGTAAAGTGGGTTAAAAAAATAATCAACGAACAATAGGCTTCAGTGACTCGATTACATATATTTAAACATAAGAAAAATAAGTTAAACAATTAAAAACAAAAATTAAGGTTATGAAAAAAGCAAAAAATGAATCAGTAGTAAAGACTCCCGTAACGGTTGAGGCTCAAGAAGTAAAAACAATTGGTCGTAAAATTGATCCAACAAGTAAAAGACAACAATTGTTAAGTAAACGTGAAGCTGCTAAAGCGAATGGAACGTTTAAAAAGGGAAGACCAATAATTGGAACGAGTAAAAGACAAGAAGTTTTAGCTAAACGTCAAGCCAAAATTGAGGCAAACGGAGAGTTAAAGAAAGGTCGCCCATCAGTTGCAGGGTCAAAACGTCAATTAGCATTAACAGCTAAAGCAGCTAAATTGGCTAGTGGAATTGAAGTTAAAAAGGGACGACCAAAAGTAGAAAAAGTAGAAGTAGTGACTGCAGAACCAATTGCAGCTGAAGCAACAGTTGAAGTGACATTTGAGAAGGCAGTGAAAGTAAAGCGTAAAAAGTAGATTCAAGTAAGGGGTGAGTGGTTAGGACGCCACCACCCCTTTACATATATTAATCATCATAAAAATTTTTATAAACAATGAAACAGCCTGAAGTAAAATATGAACCATATGTTGGCAGTGGAGAGCCTACAAAAGAACAGGTGTTACAAAATACACTGTATTTATTTGAAACATTAAAACATTTAGGCATTAAATGTACAATGGACAATGGTGAGTATGCTAAAAAAATGTGGAATAAAAATGAAAAAATGATAGTCTTAATTAAAGGTAAAAAACAATTCCATATATTATATAATAGATGGGGGTTTATTATTGACGGAATGGAGGTTGATAATGTAGGATTAGATTATACAATAGGAATTATAAAGAAAAAATTTAAATAATGGAAAAATTAACATCTGAGGAATTAAATAAAAAATACGAAAATATAGAAGATAAGATACCTGTTATATGGGATAACTATGAAGCTGCAGGTATCGAATTAGCACAAGATTTATCATTTGATCATTGGGATATTAGTAATGCTGAAATGATACGGGTAATATCCCTAGTTTCTATAAGAGTTCCTGGATTACAAATAAGCCAGCATATAAATCCTATGTTTACATATAAGGGATTATATCCTGAAATTATGAAGGAGATAAACATTTGGCCTGATAAACACGAAATGGAAGCATTAAGAAATTATATTAAAACCGAGTCGAAAAAACGATCCAGATGGAGACGCATTAAAAATATAATGCTTGGAATTAAATATAAAATACAGGATAAATGGAATTAATTGTAGATGAAAAAAGGATTCGATATCTTTCTTCCTTAAAAGAAGGAGATATATTTATAAGATTATTCTCCGGGGTAATCCCAATGGAGATGAGAGTAACCTCAATAACTAATGATGAAATAATATCAGGCCCATGGAAATTTCATAGAATAACTGATGGAAGATATGATGAGGATCCAGAAATATTAGTACAAGAATTAATTTATTTAATTGATTAGGCTAACACAATATTGTTATATATATTTAATCATAAGAAAAAATAAGTTAAACCTAAAACCATAAACTATGAAAACAGCAGACTTAAAAGAAAATTTTTACATGTTCGGCAACAAAGGAAATGTTTGGAGCAACACAGCTCACATTGCCCAGGCAGGTACATTCAGCGGAACAACATTGTGTGGCACACCAATGTTAAGTTCAAACCACGCCAAATATGAAGGCGTTGAACACATTGGATGTGAAGAATGTTTGAAAATATATAAGAAAAGTTAGGCTTAATAAACACGATTACATATATTTAATTAAATAAGAAACATATGAGCCAATTAAAATTTTCAGATGGTATGATTTTTAACTTAAGTGGACCACTAAGAGTGGAACTTAGAAGCGATGGTTACTATGTAGTAGGACAAGGTATGATGATGGCTGTTGATACTTTAGAGCAAGGACAAAAGGTTATTACAGATAAAAACAGTGGTAAAAAATATTATAATATAAACTGTAGGTAAAATATGAAAACATTAGTTATTCATCCAAAAGATGTCAGCACAGATTTCCTCAAACCCATCTACGCTAACATAAAAAGTAAGATGGTGTTATCGAAAAATGTATCACATAATAAACTTTTATCGGCAATTAGATCGCACGACATAATTATAATGTTAGGTCATGGTTCACCTAAAGGATTGTTTAATGTGTCAAACATTGGTAAAGGAAGTATGGTGGTAGGCGAGCCACTGGTTGAAGAATTGCGCGACAAACAACTTATCGCCATATGGTGTAATGCAGATAAATTCATTGAGCGCCATAATTTGACTGCACTGTACAGCGGAATGTTTATCAGCGAGGTAAGTGAGGCAAAATATTGTGGCGTGCAAGGTGATCAAGTTATGGTAGACGAGTCAAATAATGTGTTTGCTGCACTGTTAGGCAACATGTTAGGTGAAGTGCCTACGGACCTTAAGACCATACATAGTCTGGTATGTGAGTCTTATGAGGAACTGGGTGAAGTAAACGCAGTGGCAAAGTACAACAGCGACAGGTGGTATTATAAAGAAAAGTACAATACATCATTTATTGATAAACAATGTAAAACCATTAGTCGTTTAATTAGTAAAACATTTGGCTTACACAACACCATTACATATATTTAGTTAAACATAAAAACACATATATGAAGTCTAAATTATTTAACTTTTTTATTTTACTGACATTAGGATTAGTAATAGCATCATTAATATTAACATTTGTTTAAATTATGAAAACATTAATTACACTGTACTTGTTGACTTTTACTTTAATGAGTTCAGCACAAATAAATAAAAGTGAAGAATATAATGTAAAAACTGCTGCTATAATTTTAAGTGTAGGTGGATGTGGAGTGTCACTCGCAGGCTTTTTAACTGCACCAGACGTTTACTGGTCACCTTCATCAACTGGCTCTACTTTAAACACAACATTGTCTCAGAAAGGCAATTGGCAACAGCAAAGTTTCTTTCAACAAGGACCTAAAACATATGCTATAATAGGAGGATTAACTGTAACAGTAACAGGTTTAATAATGTTAATAACAAGTAAAAAACAATAATATGCAAGTAAAAAAACTAGTAAACGATGTGGAAATGTCATTTGAAGTGTCAGATGATGAAATTATTAAACACTTGTCTTCTTTGTCAATCAACAGTAGAATAATTTTTCTCAATAAGTTGATGAAAGTAGATCTCAACAATACTGTTTTTGCGAAGTCTATAAAGAAAATAATGTAGTGGAAGTCAACATTAGGCTGATATGATTCAATTACATATATTTAAACATAAGTAAACAATTAAAAAACACAACTATGAAAGATAAAAGCGTTAATGTATGGGTGTCTTATGATTGGAATAAACCCGAAACACGCCCAACTAAATACGGCAAATACTTTGTTCATCGCAAAGATGGTAAAATGCACTTGGAAACTTGGAATGGTAGTGGTTGGGCGTATAATGGAAATGTAATTACGTTTTGGATGGAGGTTCTACCACCTTGCCACTAACAAGCAATTCTTAGGGCAAGCGGATGTTAGGCTGACATAGTTCAGTTACATATATTTAGACATAAGTAAACAATTAAAAAACATACACATATGAAAAAGAGCAAAGTTAATCTAACATTAGCAATTATAGTAACTGCTGTCATAGGAACAGCACTAGTAAAAGTAGCCGAGTACATGTTTGGAATGACCAACGTGTTTTTATTTTGTGTGACTGTAACTTCCATTGTAGGAATAATCGTGGTTCCACTTATGCAAGTGAAAAAACGATAGTCTAGTGTGGCAAAGTCTACTTTACATCATCTGAAAAAATAGGTGTAGGCGAAGTCTATCTTGTGAAGTGTAAGATGTGTGTACACGTACGTACGTACACATAGAGTGGTGCATATAGCCCATGATCGTTGTTATCCATATAATGGTATGGTGTGTGTGAAAAGAGGTATGATGTATTTACAGATAAAGTATAACATTTACAAATCGATGAGTATATACTTATATATCCACACCCACATTACACACCACATTTCCACTTTAACCCCTTTACACAACATTCAACAAGTCACAAATCTCTCAAAATGAAAAATTTTTCACGTCGACAAAAATATATACTATAATTTGGCTTACTTAAACTTTTAACATACATTTAAAATAAAAATATGAAAAACCTACTTATACTTTTAACGTCACTGTTTATTTGGTATGTACTTACATCGTTTGTACTGTGGAATGTGTACATTTACACATGGCATTTCACAGCCAGACTGTTGTTTACTGTATTTACTTTACTTACTTACGATAAAGTAAGCAAAACACATAAATAAATGTGTATATATGTATGATTGGTTGACAAATATGCTCGGATGGTGAAATTGGTAGACACGCAGGACTTAAAATCCTGTTTTCATTGAGAAAGTGCGAGTTCAAGTCTCGCTCTGAGTACATAGGTAAGAGATGCTTATAGTGATGGTAACTTGACCTTAACACAAGTTACAGCTGCTGGTTCTTAGGTTTTACAAAAGAACTCATTAGGAATAAGAGCGGAAGATCATCCTCTCCCTAAGTAATGATTGACGGGTTTACATCTGGTAAGACAGTAATTGGTTACTCAAAGAGAGGAAACCAGCTAAAATCTAGTCCCCGAAAGTATCTCATTCAGGGCAAATAGTCAGGTGGCGCAATGGTAAACGCTGTGGAGAATATAACCACGATTGGATGAATAATAAAAATTCTGCCAAATATAGGTTCAAATCCTATTCTGACTACTAATTATAATATGGGGCCGCCTGGTTTTGACAGGCATAAAGTTCTTTGAAATGCAAGCCGTGTTAGCATTGGAAACACGATAATTACCTATGTACAATTTAAACGACAACGTTTATAACATCGAGGATATCATGAGTATCCCAACTTCTCTTACTCGTAATGTAGTAGCTGAAGAGACTGAGTTGCTAATAGCAGCTTAATCAAGCGGGTTATTGTAAATGTCACCTAGAAACAGAAGATTTACTAAAAGAGTGCGTTAACTAGCTCATAAAACACAGTTAAAAACCATTGATTGTTGGATTGAAATGGCTTAAAACAACCAACTGTTTGTTTATTTAAAAAAATAAACTAAGCTTGTAAATGAATTTCATTGTACGTATGTTTGGACGAGGGTTCGATTCCCTCCGGCTCCACTAGTTAAGTACCTGATGTGCCTCTTAAACTACCCACTATTAAAGCATACCAGATCAGGTCATTTCGAGTAATCAATCCGGGTAGGGAGAGATATGACTTAGGAGTAATGCTGGGAAGACGTTTCCAGCAACTCCTTTACTTGGCTTCCGGAACCCTAAAGCATATATTTATAATATAATAATTAAAAAAATATAAAGCCATGAAAAATTTAATCTTAAAATCGTTTTTAGTTCTTTCAATTTTAACATCAGTTGTACTATTGGTTTTAAAATACACAGGACACTTAGACATTAATTTATTTAATGCTGTGTTTTTTGCCTTTATTCCAAATTTATCAGCACTTTTTACTAATTTACTTTTAATGTTTTTAAATCGTTTAGAAGTATTTCTCAACATTTTACTAGACATTTTAATGTTTTAATCATGGAAAAAAGATTTAAAATTCTTGAAAAAATAACCGTTGAAAGTGCTAAAGAGTTCATTTCATCACATGATGATTATAATAATGATGATATGTATTTTTACACTTTAGAACCGTCTAATGACTTAAAGTATCCTTATTCTGATGGATGGGAAGAAGTTATATATTATACTAAACGTAGAAAACCCAAAGTAAAAGTAGAAGGTGAAGAAATTATTACTGAGGAAGGCTACATTCAGTTAGGAACAGGTCCTAACATAATTTACATTATGTCTAATTCTACACATAATTTACTTAAAATAGGTTCTACTCGTGGACCGGTTGAAGAACGTAGAAAACAACTGTCAAGTGGAACTGGTGTTCCGTCTCCGTTTAAAATAGAATGGATACTTAAAATTGATGGAAACGAATTACATTTAGAAAATGAAATTCATAGACATTTAGAACATAAAAGAAGTAATGTACAACGTGAATTTTTTGACATAGACCTTAAACAAGCTGTTGAAATTATTAAAAAAGTAGCAATGAATTACATTTAAATTTGACTTAAGTAAAAAGTATTATATATTTATCAATATAAACAATTAAACATTAATATGAAAAAAATTATTTTAACATTAGTTACAGCCATTATGTTTGCTTCATGTGGTACTAAATCAATAGAAACAGTTACGATTGACTCTGTTTTAGTAAAAGTAGATTCTACAATTTCTAAAGTAGATTCTCTACATGTACTAACTACTAAGAAGTAACATTAAAAGTCTAATAAATTAACCCTATATTATTAGTAGTATAGGGTTTTTTTATAC
>Ga0209596_1001951_pt1 | contig 17269 bp, 17 predicted proteins | sample M_130807_MF_Meta_FD_187314 | JGI IMG/M metagenome (GOLD analysis project Ga0209596, IMG submission 187314) | Freshwater microbial communities from Lake Montjoie, Canada to study carbon cycling - M_130807_MF_MetaG (SPAdes) (version 2) | ecosystem: Environmental > Aquatic > Freshwater > Lake...
AGGTTTACTTTTTATTTTCTCTGGCTTAATAAAAGCCAATGATCCCTTGGGCCTTAGCTATAAAATGCAAGAATTTTTTGATGTATGGGGTATCCAATTTTTAACTGATTATACTTTAGGTTTTGCAATGGTGATGAATACCCTTGAAATTGTAGCAGGTATTGCCTTACTTATACAATTTCCTTATAAACAAACACTTTGGTTATTATTAGGGCTTATTGTATTTTTTAGTTTCCTTACGGGCTATGCATTGTTTTCAGGTAAAATTAAAACCTGTGGCTGTTTTGGTGATTGTATTCCTTTAACCCCCAAGACCTCCTTTATCAAAGACATTGTACTTTTAGTTTCAATTGTGATTTTGCTATTAAATATTAAAAAAGCAAAGTCCAATACCCATAAATATGTAGGCATTTTTGTGTTACTACTTACTACTTCGGCAGTAGGTTATGGTCAATACTATGTACTTGCACATTTACCTATCATTGACTGCCTGCCATTTAAAGCAGGTAATGATATTGTAGAGAAAATGAAAGAACCTGCCGGAGCTATAAAAGATAGTATTTCTATACAAATGGAATTCGAAAAAGCAGGAAAGACTTATTTTTTTGATGCCAACCATTTCCCTGATAATTTTGATTCTACCTATGTATATAAAAATAGAAAAGAGGTGGTTGTTAGAAAAGGTAATGGATTATTACCTGCCATTGTAGATTTTGAAATGACTAATATAAATGGAGTAGATACCACCCAGGCTTTGTTCTCTACTGAAATTCCTTATGTGTTAGTTTTCACAGGTAAGATTGAAGCCACTGTACCTTGGGAGAATTTGCTTTCTTCTTTGCACAAAAAATATAAGTTAGTATATATTGTAACAGCTGATAAAGCAGGTGCCGGGCAATTTTTAGCTAAAGAAAATATTTTAATAGGGGATATTACCATGCTTAAAACAGCTGCCCGTGTTTGGCCAAGCTTATTTATAATGAATGGCTCTATCATCATGCAAAAAACAAGCTACATTGATTACTTAGCAAAGTAATCCTTATTTAATGATGACTTCAGTGACCGTATTTTCACCCATCTTTTCATTCACCCTTTCTATAATTTGTACTTTTTGAAAACCTAATTCGTTTTTCAAAGGGCCTACACTGGTTTGTATAAATAGCTTTTGATTAAATATGTAAATTTTATCGGTATACTTTGCAATAGTCACGCCCATTAATTCTAGCCAAACAGTTTCAATTTCAGCAGAACGAATGCCATTTTTTAATTTACTTCCTTGTACAAAGTTCTTAAGTGCTTCACCTAATTTAAATGTTCCCATAGAGGGCACAATTTAGGGTTAATTATAATTGTATCAACTGATAATCGGCTAAATATTTTCCTAATAAGTCGTCCATGCGATCCTTGTGGGTATCGGTTATAAAGACTTGACCATCTGTGGAATGGCTTACCCAGTCTAATAACTGAATCATTCTTTGCTCATCTAGTTTTTCAAAAATATCATCCATTAATAAAATAGGAGAGAAGCCTTTATGTCTTTTAATACATTCCCACTCTGCGAGCCGAATGGCAAATAATAAGCTTTTTCTTTGCCCTTGAGAGGCCTCTTGTTTAAAGGGTTGTCCTTGAATGGTAATAATTAAATCATCCTTATGAATACCCACGGTGGTTCTTTGAAGTACACTGTCTTTTGAATAAGCTTCATCTAATAAATCATTGAAAGAATTAGTATGTAGTTTAGACTCATATTCAATATGAATTTTATCATTGTTATTGGCTAAGTGATTATACAATACCAAAATTTCTGGCAGTAGGTCGTCTAATAATTGTTTTCTATAAGTATAAATAGGCATTCCATTTTCTATCAGTTGAACATTCAAAGTTTCTAATAAGACAGGGTCTATAGCTCCCGTCTCTGCCGCTTGTTTTAATAAACTATTTCTTTGTTGTAATACTTTATTGTATTGAATTAAATATTTAAGATAGTCGGGGTAAATTTGGCACAATAAACTATCCATTAATTTTCTTCGTTCCTCACTATTACCCGTAATTATTTGAACATCGTCGGGGGCTATCATCACACAAGGAATTTTACCTAAATGCTGTGACAGTTTTGTATAAATAATTTCATCAAAATAAAATTCCTTTTTTAAAGTTTCTCTAATGATACAAGTTATAGGTACTTCTGTTTTATTAATGCTATATAAACCTTCAATACGCAAGCCCTCATAAGCATGGTGTACATTTTGGGCATCGGGTCTGTTAAAATAACTTTTGGTAAAGGATAAATAATAGAGCGCATCCAAGACATTGGTCTTACCTGTTCCATTACTGCCCACGATACCCACAATACGGTGCGTGAATTCAAATTGCTTTTGAACGTAATTCCTAAACTGAACTAATTTAAGTTGTTGAATGCCCACCATGACTGCAAAATACAAAGGGAATGGTTTCCACCCTTTAAAATTCATAAAAAGGATGTAATTTTATTAAAATTTTATAGCATGACGCTTATTAGTGAGCAACAGCTTCCCAGCATCATAAAAAGACTGGCACATCAGATTTTAGAAACTTATCCTGGTTTAACCAATGCAGTCATTGTGGGTTTACAACCTAGGGGGGTATATTTAAGTGACCGTATAGTAGCCGCCTTACACCAAGAACTTTCAGCAGACCAAGTACTTTATGGAAAGTTAGATATTACATTTTACAGAGACGATGTCAGAAGAGATTTACACTTAGCCAAGGCCACCGATTTACCCTTTAGTATTGAAGGCAAAACGGTGATTTTAATAGACGATGTATTATTTACTGGCCGTACCATTAGAGCAGCCCTAGATGCCCTACTTTCTTTTGGAAGACCCTCTAAAGTAAGTTTATGTGTACTTGTAGACCGCAAGCCCAGCAGGGAATTACCTATTCAACCCGACTTCACGGGTAAGGAAATGGTAGATATCAGTCCTTATAAGGTAAAAGTGAGATGGAAAGAAAATGATGGGGTGGACGACGTTATTTTATTGGTTGATTAGAAAAATTTATACTAATTTTGTTTTTTAATGGCACTAACTACCAAACATCTTCTTGGTATCAAGGACCTCAAATCTGAGGATATCCAACTTATTTTATCTACCGCTACTCAATTCAAAGAAGTTTTACAAAGACCCGTTAAAAAAGTTCCCACTTTAAGAGACGTTACTATTGTGAACCTTTTTTATGAGAATTCCACCAGAACTAGAATTTCCTTTGAACTAGCTGAAAAACGCTTGTCTGCTGACGTAGTGAACTTCACTGTTTCCAATTCTTCTGCAGCGAAAGGTGAAACCTTACTTGATACAGTTAATAATATTCTTAGCATGAAGGTAGATATGGTGGTCATGCGCCATAGTGCTTCAGGTGCACCCCATTATTTAGCCAAACATATTAATGCAGCCATTATAAATGCAGGAGATGGAATCAATGAACATCCTACACAGGCTTTATTAGACGCTTTTTCCATGCAAGAGAAAACTGGAAAATTAGCCGGCTTAAAAGTGGCCATTATTGGAGACATCATGCATAGCAGGGTTGCACTGAGTAATATCTATTTACTTAAGAAAATGGGAGCAGAAGTAATGGTCTCGGGGCCACCTACTCTAATTCCAACCTATTTGCAAAAAGCGATGGATGTTCGTGTGGAATACAATATCGACAAGGCCTTGGCTTGGTGCGATGTAGCCAATGTGCTTAGAATTCAATTAGAGAGGCAAAATCAGCCTTTATTCTCTTCCTTAAGAGAATATAACCTAGCTTATGGAATTACTAAAAATAGACTAGATAAGCTTAATAAGGAAATAGTCATTATGCACCCTGGCCCCATTAATAGAGGTGTAGAAATTGATAGTAATGTGGCAGATAGTCCGCACTCCATTATTTTAGACCAAGTGGAAAATGGGGTGGCGGTAAGAATGGCTTGTTTATACCTTTTAACTGGTAGATCCAACCCTTCTTAATTTCTTAATCGGTCTTAATCTCTTTTTTCCTAACTATTTTCTTACTTTTAAGCCATGCAAAGAATCTGCTTATTTCCTGGAACTTTTGATCCTGTAACATTAGGTCATATTGATATTATTGATAGATCCTTACCCTTATTTGATAAAGTGGTGGTAGGTATTGGTATTAATGCTTCTAAAAATCCAATGTTTACGGCAGATCAAAGAAAACAGTGGTTTGAAGAAATTTATAAAGACCAACCACAGGTGGAAGTAGCTATTTATGATGGACTCACTGTAAAATTTTGTCAATCCATTGGGGCTAAATTTATCTTAAGAGGTATTCGCTATGTGAGCGATTTTGAATATGAAAAAACAATTGCTGATGCCAATCGAACCATGGATAGACATATTGAAACTATCTTTTTAACAGGAGAGCCCAAATATACTTCTGTAGCATCTACCATTGTAAGAGATATTATTAGAAACGGGGGAGACGCTTCTCCATTCTTGCCAGAAGTTGTTATCAAAAGTTTGAATAAATAGAAGCTTGAATATAAAAGCTTTGACCATTGAACTTTTTAGTTAAATATAAATTACTAATTAGTTAAGTATATACTACTGATTTATTTTCAATCGGTAGGCTTCTATTACTTCTAGTATAGTTGGATAAGTTTGCTCTAAACATTTTTTAGCGGTAGCCAAAGAATGCCATTCTATTTTTTCAATATCTTCTGAACTTTGTGGTATGCCTTTTTGCATATCTGCAATAGTCATATGAAACCAATAAGTGCGTTTTACCAGTTCCTCTTGTAAATATTTATCAAAATAAAGATGATTCGTGAATTTTAATAATTCATGTAATTTGATATTACGAATACCCGTTTCTTCCTCCACTTCTCTAATAGCACAAGTTTGAATGGTTTCCCCTTCATCTAATTTTCCCTTGGGTAAATCCCAGAACCCTCTTCTAAATATCCATAAAATTTCTCCTTGGGCATTTGTAACTAGGCCACCAGCTGCTATTATTTGTTTGGGCATAAAAATGTGTATACTATTTAGTAAGTACTGAAGTGAATCTAGCAATTTGACTTTACATTTGCGACTAGAAATGATACCTATGACAAATCAGAAAGCCGTTGCCGAAAAACTACTTCAAGTAGGTGCTGTAAAATTAAGCCCAAATAATCCATTTACATGGGCAAGTGGATGGAAAAGTCCTATTTATTGTGATAATAGAAAGATTTTATCTTTTCCCTATGTGAGAGATTTTATTAAAAGTGAAATGTGCAATGTCATTTTTGAAAAATTTGAAGGTGCCGATATGTTAGCAGGAGTAGCTACCGCTGGTATTCCTTGGGGAGCCATGGCCGCGGATCAACTGAAACTTCCTTATATATACGTTAGACCTAAACCCAAAGAACACGGACTAGGTAATCAAATAGAAGGCGCTTATGCGACAACTAATAAAATTTTAGTCATTGAAGATTTAATCTCTACAGGTAAAAGTAGTTTAGAAGTAGTAGAGGTATTAAGAAAGGCTGGACTTGAAGTAGTAGGTATGGTGTCTATTTTTAATTATGGATTTGCTTTAGCAGACGAAGTCTTTAAAGCTGCAGGCGTTCCTTATTATTCCCTCACTAATTATGCAAGCTTGATTGACTTAGCCCTAGAAAAAGGGGATGTAGATAGCAAAACCCAAGAAACATTAATGCAGTGGAGAGAAAGTCCAAGTACTTGGAATATATAATATTGCAATATATATAATAGTTAAACTAAGTATACAATTTATAGTAAGCTATTTCAAAATAGCTTCTCCTAAATTTAATTTTTGACTGGTCTCAAAATTAATAGGTATGGTTTTAGTGAACATGCCTTTTGAAATAGTGGCATTACCTTTAATTCCAATTTTCATTGGCTTGTTAAATAAAATATCAACGCTATTTTTCAATAAAGAACTTAGTTCTATTTCCATGGTAGCAGGCAGTACAAATTCAGCATTGGCTGGAATAGTGAAGTTGGTATCTAATTTATATTGGGTAAATAACTGATCATTAATAAATACATTACAATCTAATTTATTAAGCACTAGTCCAAAACGATTAGGATTTTGATAAGCAAATTCCGCCTTAAAACTATTCTTACCGAAACTGGCTTTCTCTATTTTGATAGATTGTAGGCCTTTAAAAACTAGTGGACTAGGCTCGGTGCAGGCGGAAAAAAATAAAACAATAGTTACTAAAAGGCAAGCTGCTGGCTTCATATAAGATTTCTCTAAAATTATTAAAAATTATTAGTTAATTGGAGAATGTAAAAATATATTTACATAAGTTTTTGTTAAGACATGATGCTAACCGATTATCAATATTTTGGGCCTATTTGTTTTATAGAATTAATCTATAATCAAAAACAGCTATGTTTTGACCAAGAAGCCCCTTTCACCAAAATGAGTTTTAAAAATAGAATGGTCATTTTAAGTGCACAAGGGCCATTGAATTTAACTATTCCTATATTGGGTGGGAGAGAACAAAAAACTGCTATGAAGGATATTCTCATTGCTTATGATGCACCTTGGCAAGCTCAGCATTTTAAGGCCCTAAAAACTTGTTATAAAAGAGCACCGTATTTTGAATACTATGAGGCCGATCTTGAAAAGCTTTACTCATTCAAAAAAGAAAACTTAGTTGATTTTTTAGAAGCCTGCCATGAATTTTTACAAAAATCTATTAAGGGCAAATGGGAACTGATAGATTGTACAGAATATAAAAATGAAGAGGCTGTAAAAGAAATACTTTCATGGCAACCTAATAATTATGAACTATTTGCTATTCATCATCCCTATAGGCAGGTATTTGAATCCTCAAAAGGCTTTATTCCTAATGTATGTATACTAGATTGGTTATTTTGCGAAGGAGGAAAAGAAATTAGTAGACAATTAAGCGAGCATTTAAAGAAGCAAGAGTAGTAGTATCTTCAGGTAGAGGGTGTTTTTTCAAAAATTCAGCAGTCCACTTTTCAAATTGTTGCATTTGTTCCCATTCTTTACTATTGATCACATAATCCATGGCTTCTTTTTCATCAGTAGCCTTAGCTAATCGATCATTTAAGATTTCTCTTTTTAATTGGTAGTTGGTGAAAATAGTACGCATTAATAATTTCTCTGCCACTTCCAATTCATCAGCTTCTCTACTTTCTTGATAATTCACAAATTCATTATTTACCTCACGGGTTTTTATCCAATGTACAGTTTTTTGGACCATCTCATTATAAGACTTATTCAATAAATCAGAGGGACGGCTTGCTTCATTCCAATTTACCATCGCAGTATTTTCATCATGATGTTTTGGCAGAAGGTGACTATGTTTATGAATAGCGGTAAAAATAGGTGTTGGCTTTTTTATATTAGTACCGCTAGGATTCAACTCAATGCTAATAGGAACTTTTATAGATACAAAGGAGACATTTAGCTGAGGCTTTGTTTCCAACTTCGTTTGAATATTATTAAAAGGAATAAAAAATAATAAGCTAGCGATGAATGTAGTAAAAATGAGTTGTGAATAATGAATAAAATTAAATCGATTGGTTTTAGTCAACATTTTCACCCTGTATAAAAGTTCATTTTGCATATTTAAAAAGCCCATTGTCCACTTACTTATATTTTGAATAATTACTTCCTTTGAACGCATTCCAGCGGCAATTTTATATAAGGTATTCAAGTAATCTATTTTTTCAACAGAGGCATTTATCACATAGTTATCACAGGCTATTTCTCGTTGTAGGCTTATTTCTTTATTGAATAAATAAGTAAAAGGGTTAAAAAATAAGATTACTTGAATAAGACTAGTAATTATATTAATTAAATAATCGTTTCTGAGTATATGCGCCCATTCATGTAAAATAATACTCTCTATTTCTTTCACTGATAATTGATTCACCAAGGCAATGGGCAAAAGTATAATAGGCTCTATCCAACCAAAACTAATAGGGGTGTCGATGGTAGAGGAGACACCTAATTTTATTTTATGGCCTTTCGATACATTAGGTAAATTATAAATAAAGGAAGTATACTTATCTGTATCAGAGAAATTGGAAGTTTTTATTAAAGTAGATAATTGATAGAATTGAAATAATGTTTTAATAATTAATGCCCCTAATACTATACAATAAATAAAACCTATAAATGAAAGCCACTCAATAGGAGCCTGAGGCGCCTGCATTGATAAAGAACTTAAACCTTTATACACGAAATCTAAACTGGTATTTACTATTGCTGAGCCGAGCTTCGGATAAATTAGCAGAGCAATAAATTGAACCAAGCCCAAGCATTGCAAAATACTTGCCATACTAAATAGATGAGCCGCTTTAATAGGAAGTATTTCTTTTTCTTGTAAACTTTTCGCTACCTGATATACCAAAAACAATATAGCGCTAAAGCCTATATTATTTATGATTGCTAATGGTATATTGGTTAAAAATGACATGAAGTTTATTTATGCTCTAGAGGTTTATTTACGCTCTAGTTTTTGAATCATGGATTTAATTTCAGCTAAATCACTATCAGATGGCTTTTGTCTGCCTAAGGCTTGCATAACCAATTGAGAAGTGCTTCCACTAAATAAGGTTTGAATCATTTTACCTACAAAATGCTCCTGTGCTTTTTCTCTAATTAAACTAGGAGTATATATATGTGTTTTAGAACTTACATTTCTTGTAACAAGCCCTTTCTCGTTCATAATTTGCATTAGCTTAAGGGTAGTGGTATAACCCACTTCTTTGGTTTTTTGTACCACTTCATGCACTTCTCTAACAGTTGCATTTTCTTTTTCCCATAAAATACTAAGGATATCTAATTCACTTTCGGTAGGTCTAGGAGTCTTATTCATAATTTATACGATTGTATTCGTAAGCAATCTACGAAATAATAGGGAGGAACAAAAAAATTCCCCCCGAAAATATCGGAGGGAATTTGTTAATTTTTTATAAAACTGGCACTGTTAAAAGAGCAATAACTAATACTCAATAAGTTATATCAACAACTAGTCTTTCTTAAGGTAAGATGAGAACTTAGCATTTTGCTCCGCGGTTAAGGCCTTACCATTCACCGTAATCTTACCATCATTAATTTGAATTTTAACATTATCTACTGGAGCAATACCTTCTTCTTGTAAAGCTTGAATTAATGTTTTTGTATTCGCCGTAATAGTCACCGTATGAGCTGTATCGTTTATAACTTTAGCACCTGCTGCAGTATCAGTATTGATAACTGAAATTTCAACAGTTTGTGACTTAACCTCCATTGCTTTCGTTGGGTGCAATTGCGCTAAACTTGGAGCAATAACCAATGAAACAATTGACATTAATTTAATTAAGATATTCATGGAAGGACCAGAAGTGTCTTTAAAAGGATCACCAACTGTGTCTCCTGTTACAGAAGCTTTATGTGGTTCAGATTTTTTATAAAACATCTCACCATTTATCTCCACCCCTTTTTCAAAAGATTTTTTAGCGTTATCCCAAGCCCCACCAGCATTATTTTGGAATATACCCATTAACACACCACTTACAGTAGCTCCTGCTAAGAAACCACCTAAGGCTTCAGGGCCCATTGTAAATCCGATTAAAATAGGAGAGATGATAGTGATAGCACCAGGCAACATCATTTTTTTAAGGGATGCTTCTGTAGAAATTGCTACACATTTTTCATATTCTGGTTTACCCGTTCCTTCCATAATGCCTGGAATAGTACGGAACTGACGACGCACTTCTTCTACCATGGCCATGGCCGCTTCGCCCACCGCGCGGATAGCTAAGGAAGAGAAAATAAATGGAATCATTCCACCTACAAATAAAGCAGCTAAAACATCGGCTTTATAAATATCAATATGTTGATTGTTTGGCATGGCGACACCTACGAAGGCCGCAAACAATGCCAATGAAGTTAAGGCAGCAGAAGCAATCGCAAAACCTTTACCGCTGGCAGCAGTCGTATTTCCCACCGCATCTAAAATATCTGTTTTCTCACGCACTTCAGCAGGTAATTCACTCATCTCTGCAATACCACCTGCGTTATCGGCGATAGGACCAAATGCATCAATGGCTAATTGCATGGCAGTAGTTGCCATCATACCCGCAGCAGCAATGGCTACACCATATAAACCTGCGCAATAAGATGCACCAAAAATTCCAGCAGCTAAAACAATAATAGGCATGAAAGTAGATTCCATACCAATTGCTAAACCACCAATAATATTGGTTGCGTGTCCTGTGCTTGATTGTTTTATAATACTCATTACTGGACGCTTACCCATCGCCGTATAATATTCTGTAATAATACTCATTAAAGTACCTACGATTAATCCCACTGCTATTGCACCAATAACACCATTTCTTGTAAATTCAATACCACGAAGTGACATTGTTTCAGGAAGAATATATCCTACTAAAAAATAACAAGCAATGGCTGTTAAAATCATTGAACCATAGTTACCCATGTTCAAAGCTTTTTGAACAGTAGCCGTATTTAAACCAGCGTTCTCACTTATTCTTACAAAGAAAGTTCCAATAATAGATAATAATATTCCTACACCTGCAATCATCATTGGTAATAAAATAGGAGATAAGCCACCAAAGGCATCTACTAATTTACCACCACCCACTGCAGTAACTTCTTGTCCTAATACCATGGTCGCTAAAACAGTGGCTACATAAGAACCGAATAAATCGGCACCCATACCAGCCACATCACCTACATTGTCTCCTACGTTGTCTGCAATGGTTGCAGGGTTACGAGGATCATCTTCAGGAATACCTGCTTCTACTTTACCTACTAAGTCAGCGCCTACATCGGCAGCCTTTGTATAAATACCGCCACCCACACGTGCAAATAAAGCAATTGATTCAGCACCTAATGAAAATCCAGTTAATACTTCAATAGTTCTTAGCATTTCAGAAGGGTCGCCATTTACATAGAACATTTGCTTCAATACTAAAAACAAACCACCTAATCCCAATACTGCTAATCCAGATACGCCTAAGCCCATCACAGATCCGCCAGTAAAGGATACTTTTAATGCTTGGGCTAAACTTGTTTTAGCTGCTTGAGCAGTTCTTACGTTTGCTTTGGTAGCTACTTTCATTCCAATATAACCAGCAGTTGCACTAAATACAGCACCAATGATAAAGGAGATAGCAATACTCCAATGACTTTCTGCATTTTTAGTAGCCATAAATCCTAATAATAGGGCCACAATGACCACAAAATAGCCAAGGATTTTCCACTCTGCTTTTAAGAAAGCCATTGCACCTTCAGCAATGTAAGTGCTAATTTCTTTCATGCGGTCATTACCTGCATCTTGTTTAGATACCCAATTGAATTTCAAGAGTGTATACAATAAACCTACAATACCCATCGCCGGAACGGCATAAAATAGAAGATCTTTCATAGCAATACTTATTCTTTTGTTTAGATTCGTTTAAGGTCTGCAAAAATAGGGGGTAAAAGTCAAAAAAGGGCAAAAAAGGGCAACTTTACTCCACCAAGGCGGTGGTATCCACTTTACCTGTAAAAACAGAGGCAATTTCCTTGCCTTTATAGATGGATTTATTGAATTTATTACCCAAAATAATGATGGTAGCCGATTCATTAATTAAGCGGGTAAACACGGTATTATTCCCATGCCACCATCCATTATGGTAAATTAGCTTTTCTTCATTAGGTTTAGCTAAAATACGCCAGCCTAAACCATAGTTATGATAGTATTTATTTATAGGGCTCTGCGGTTGAAAAGCCATTTCTAAAGTAGCTGCTTTTAAATAAGTACCTTCTGTTAATGCCTTATCCCATAAATACATATCTCTTGCAGTGCTGTACACATTTTTGTCGCCATAAATGCAATCGTACTTTTCAATTTTATAAGGAACCATGCGTGCATTATAAGAAGGGGTATATTTATCAATACTCTTCGCACTAAATATGTATGTGTTTTCCATTTTCAATGGCTTAAATAAAGTTTCTGCCATATAGGTAGGGAAGTCTTGACCTGTAATTTTTTCAATAATGAGGGCTAACATAACAAAGTTAGTATTGCAATATTTAAATACTCTGTCGGGCTTAGAAGCAGGTGCAGGGTGTTTTGTCACCATATAGTCTAGCACATCTTGATTATTATACAACCCTTTTCTGAAAGGGCTTTCAGCCTTTATTAGTTTTAATTTCTTTACCCAACGGCCTCTTCTATTTTTTACTTTGACAGTAGTATACTTATTAGATTCCATGAAATAAGTATAATCCGGAAGACCACTTCGATGTGAAAGTAATTGTTCTATAGTGACATCGGTGTAAGGAAAGTTTGCAATGTATTTTGTAACAGGGGCTTTCAAATCTAATTTCTCTTCTTCCCATAATTTCAAGGCCGCCATGCCCGTAAATGTTTTAGAAATAGAGGCTAAATGAATAGGGGTTTGAGGAACTATTGCTGTTTTATCAGAAAAATTAGAATAGCCTTTGTAATCTTCGAAAATAACTTCTCCGTTTTTGGCAATTAAAATTTGACCACTAAAACCCTTATTTCCCAATAGGGTCTCATATTTAGCTTTCACTTCTGCTATTAAACGCTCTTTTTCATCATTATTAATGACAGCAGAAGCCTGGGTATTATTTAGAAAACGGGGGCCTTGACCAGTGCCACAGGCAATACTTAAAAAGAAGAATCCTAGTAAGAGGGTGAATCGAATGAACATCTGTTAGTTTTATAAGGTGGCCATGAACATTAATAGCTACAAAAATAACGCTAGAATTACATAATTTATTGTTAATGAATAGCAAACAGTTAATTTTTTTTAACTTTGCCACATGAGTAATTTTGATGCCACTAGTTATCCTAAGGATAAAATAAAGGTCTTATTCCTTGAAAACATAAGTGATAAAGCGGTTCAGTATTTCAAAGAGCAAGGATATACTGATGTAAAAAAGGTATCAGGGGCTTTGAGTGAAGAGGAATTAATCAAAATTATTAAGGACGTTCACATTTTAGGTATTCGTTCTAAAACCTTTATTTCCAAAAAAGTATTAGATAGTGCCAAAAAATTACAAGCCATTGGCTGTTTTTGCATTGGTATTAACCAAGTAGATTTAAAAGCTTGTAAACAAAAAGGGGTTGCTGTTTTTAATGCACCTTATAGTAATACAAGATCTGTAGCCGAATTAGTCATTGGCGCTTCTATTATGCTTATTCGAAAAATTGTAGATAAAAATACTGCAGCACATAAAGGTATTTGGAATAAAGAAGCCAAAGGAAGTTTTGAACTCAGAGGAAAAACAATAGGTATTATTGGTTATGGTAATATTGGTACGCAGTTAAGTATTTTGGCAGAAGCCATGGGTATGAAAGTTCAATTTGTTGATATTGAAACAAAACTACCTCTAGGCAATGCCAAACCAGCAAAATCTTTAAAAGATATTGTAAGTAGTTCTGATATTATTTCTTTACATGTTCCTGAAACTAGTCAAACAAAAAATTTAATTAGTAAGTCTCTTATAAGTCAATTTAAACAAGGGGCAATTTTAATAAACTATGCGCGTGGTGAAGTGGTAGACCTTGATGCTTTAAGCAAGGCCATTGTTGAAAAGAAAATAGGAGGGGCTGCCATTGATGTATTTCCTATTGAGCCTGAAAAAAATGGAGATGTTTTTACCACACCGCTACAAGGCTTAGCCAACGTGATGCTGACGCCACATATTGGTGGGTCTACCGAAGAAGCACAAGAAAATATTGGGGAAGATGTAAGTATTAAATTATATCAATACTTAGAGCGTGGTGTTTCTTATGGCTCTCACACTATTCCTTCCATTAGTTTACCGCCTGTTGAAAATGCACACCGTATTTTACATATGCATAATAATGTACCGGGTGTATTGAGTGCTATCAATACCGTGATGTCTAAAAATAAAATAAATATTGTAGGACAATATTTAAAAACCAATGATGAAATTGGCTATGTAGTATTAGATGTCGATTCAAAATTATCTAAAACCGCTATTGCACTTTTAAAAGAAGTGAAACATACTATAAGAGCGCGTATGTTGTATTAGTGATAATTTTACTAGTATTATAATTACTTGTATTGTATATATTATAATGTATACTCACAAAATTTTATAGGAGCCAATTTGAAATAGCAATTCGCTTATAATTGTGCTAGCATTTTTTTGATCTCTTCAGCATCTACACCTGTAGACAATAATTCCTCTTGCATGGTTGCTTTAAAATAATGCATTTGACTTGCCTGCATTTTACGCGCACTACTATGTATTTCTTTAGCACCTGTTGTTTCTAAAATTTCTTTGATATTATTAGAACGCACACCAGAACCTGGCATGATAATAATTCTATCACCTGCTTGTTCCACTAATTTTTTTAATAAGGGTATTGCATCTGCCGCATTGGGTACTTGGCCACTAGTTAAAATTCGCTTACAACCTGTTTCAATAATTTCTTCTAAGGCAATGAGTGGGTCATTGCATCTGTCAAAGGCTCTATGAAAACTTATTTGCATAGAAGGCCCCGCTATATCTACAAGTTCTTTGGTTCTTTTTGTATCGATGCTTCCATCTGCATTTAATAAACCAATGACAGCTCCTAAATAGCCTAGTTCTTTTATAATAAGTAAATCGGCCTTCATTACTTCAAACTCCGATCTTGAATAAAAAAAATCACCTCCTCTAGGTCGTATTATAGGAAATACAGGTTGAGTAGTATAAGACCTTAGCGTTTTTAAACTTCCATAAGAAGGGGTAGTACCGCCTTCTTGAGGGTTTTCACAAAATTCAATTCTATGCGCACCTGCTTTTAAAGCAGTCACTGCAGCTTCAACTGAAAAGACAGCTATCTCAAGTTTTGTAGACATAATTAATCTAATGAAGAAGATTCAAATAATTTATTACCCTCCTTGGTATGCACTGCGTAATTAAAACCTTTATGTAATGCGTAAGCACCCGCTTCGCCTTTTCTATTCAGCGCAATAAAACAAACTTGAATATCCTTTGCTTTTTCTTTTTTAATTCTTCTTATTCTTTCCACTACAAATTTACAAGCCTCCGCTGGCGACTTGCCTTGTCTCATCTGCTCCACTACGGCACTGGCGCCTGCCACACGAATCACATCTTCTCCTTGACCAGTGGCTACCACAGCACCTACTTCATTGTCTACATATAAGCCAGCACCAATAATAGGAGAGTCTCCTAAACGGCCTCTCATTTTAAAACCCGCACCACTGGTAGTACAACTACCACTTAAATTTCCAAAACTATCTAGGGCAATCATACCAATAGTATCATGGTTCCATTCTCCATTACTTAATTTATGAGGTGCCATTAAGGAAGGATCTAATTGACTGGTTGCTTGTTTTCTTTCAATATTTATAACGGGTTTATACTCCGATTTTTTTAACCAATTTTCATAAGATGATTTTGCATCTTTAGATAAGGTATCTGGTTCTAAGGTAAAGCCTTCAGACAGTGCAAATTGTTGAGCGCCTTCACCCACAAGCATTACATGGGGAGTTTTTTCCATCACTCTTCTAGCTACTGATATGGGATGTTTAATGCGTTCTAAAAAAGCAACAGATCCACAATTAAATTCATGATCCATAATTGAGGCATCTAAGGTAACATGACCATCTCTATCGGGGTTCCCACTTAAACCTACACAGCAATTAATTTCATCTTCCGTTACTTTCACACCATTTTCTACCGCATCTAAAGCCTTTCCACCCACACCAATTATTTTCCAAGCAGCTAGGTTAGCGGCCAAGCCTGCATCCCAAGTAGCCACTACTACAGGGTTTACCACTGCATTCAAATTGCTTATAGTATTCGAACCAGCAGTAATATCTTGTAGCGTTTTAGGTATAAAACCAGTGATGGTAAAACTTGAAATACCTAATCCACTTAGGTTCAAAAACTTTCTTCTATCTATGTTCATAGTCCTTTCATTTTATAGATTTCAAGATACGAACAATGAACTTATTTTTAGTACTTTTAAGTATTATATTTTATGCAAGCAGTCTTTACATTATATGGTTGGCAGGTAAGTAGTTATGAACCCATACAGCAGGGTTTAATAAACAGTACTTATTCTATTTGCACCAATAGTGGCAACTATATCTTGCAATCTATTAATCATACCATTTTTAAAAGCCCTGCTGCTATTGATGATAATATCAATGCTATATCAAAGTACTTGCAAAAAAATAATCCCAATTATTTATTCACCCATTTAGTACCTACATTAAATGGAAATACTTTAGTAGACTGGGAGGGTGGCTATTACAGGGCCTTTCATAAAGTAGAGGGTTATGCTTTAAGTGTTTTAGATAATGAAAACCAAGTAGAGCAGGCTGCTCAACAATTTGCTGGCTTTACTTCAGTGCTGAAAAATTTTGAAACTAGTCAATTGAAAGATACACTGCCCGATTTTCATAATTTAAATTTAAGGTACCATCAATTTTCAGAAGCCATTATAAAAGGCAATGCCCAAAGAATTACTGAGACAAAAGAAGCCATTTCATTTTTAGTAGCGCATAAAAAATATGTCGATACATACAGTCAATTTATTAATCATGCCGAGGTTAAAAAACGCGTAACTCATCATGATACTAAAATTAGCAATGTATTATTTCAAAAAAATAACGGCATAGAGAAAGCCATTTGTGTTATTGATTTAGATACCGTAATGGCAGGTTATTTTATAAGTGATGTTGGAGATATGTGCCGCACTTGTTTATGCGCTGTATCAGAAGAAGAAAAAGATTTAAATAAAGTAGTGGTAGACGCCGCTAAATGGAAGGCGCTTGAAAAAGGGTATTTGCATTTTATGCAAGATGAATTATCGTCTTTTGAAAGGGACCATTTTTTCTATGGCGGGCAATTTATGATTTACATGCAGGCACTACGTTTTTTAAGCGACCATTTAAACAATGATAAATACTACGGCGCCAAGTATGAAGGCCAGAACCTAGTGCGCACGCTGAATCAAATTCGATTGTTAGAACAGTACAATAAACTAACTTAATTATCTCTATAATTTAAAGCAGGAGGGCGGTCACCCAATAATGCTTGGTATTTATAATCTCCTTTTTGCTTAATAAATTCTTCTTTCGCTTTTTGAATAGTAGCAGGTTGCGTATAAAAATCAATGGCAGTCATAGCCATTACTTTGGCAGCGTTTATCATTCCTTTAGCAGCCATTTCAGTGGTACCACAAGAAACTGCCTGCCAACTATGTGCGGGTGTTCCAGGCACC
>Ga0209596_1001956_pt1 | contig 17238 bp, 18 predicted proteins | sample M_130807_MF_Meta_FD_187314 | JGI IMG/M metagenome (GOLD analysis project Ga0209596, IMG submission 187314) | Freshwater microbial communities from Lake Montjoie, Canada to study carbon cycling - M_130807_MF_MetaG (SPAdes) (version 2) | ecosystem: Environmental > Aquatic > Freshwater > Lake...
GCTTTTTTAAACTGTAGGGTTTAAATAGGATAATTTATTTGCTTTTATTTCGTTCTTTAAAGGTAATTTTAAGCCCATGGAGGATATTGTAAAACATATACACAATCTATATATTTCCTATCACGGAAAAGATTGGGATCAAATTCATAAGATTCCTCAAAGTGGGGGTGACCGTGTTTATTATAGAATCATTCAAGGAAACCAGTCTTGGATGGCTACGTATAGTTTGAATATAAGAGAGAGCGATACCTTCATTTACTTCGCAGATCATTTTAAAAGTAAAGGATTGCCAGTTCCTAAAGTATTGGCCATGAATGATGCTAAAACGGTTTACTTACAAGAGGACTTAGGGGCCACTTCATTATTAGATGTTTTAGAAAAAGAAGGCAAGACAGATCATGTGTTTTCTTTATTTCAAAAAAGCTTATCAGCCTTAGCAAAATTACAAGTACAAGGTGGAGAGGGTTTAGATTATACTAAGTGCTTAACTTCTAAAGTATTTGGAAAGCATTCTATATTAACTGACTTACTATATTATAAGTACTATTTCTTAGACACTTTACAATACCCTTACGATAAACAAGCCTTAATTGATGAGTTTGAATGGCTAAGTGATGAATTAGCGTCCAATGAATTGAACCATTTTATGTTTCGTGATTTCCAAAGCCGAAATATTATTGTAGCTAAGGACGAAGTTTTTTTCATCGATTTCCAAGGAGGAATGCAAGGCGGTTTGACTTATGATGTAGCTTCTTTATTGTGGCAAGCAAAGGCTGAACTTTCTCAAGAGTGGAAAGAAAAATTATTAGATTACTATTTAGAAGAAGTTCAAAAATTAATTCCTACCCCATTAAATATACCAGCTCTTAAAAAACAATACCAAGGTTTTGTTTTATTAAGATTATTACAAGTGATGGGTGCTTATGGATTTAGAGGTTTGTTTGAGCGCAAAGCTCATTTTTTAACGAGTATTCCTTTGGGCTTACATAATATCAAAAACTTTTTAGCACATCATGCCATTGATGCAAAAACACCCGTATTCGCATCCATCTTAAAATGGATGGTGACGGACGAAGTAGTAGGGCGATTTACACCCCCCAAGGCAACAGACGAAACGCCTTTAGTGATTACCATTCACAGTTTTAGTTATAAAAAAGGAATCCCTAAAGATGCTTCTGATAATGGCGGTGGATTTGTTTTTGATATGCGTGGTATTTTAAATCCAGGAAGGTTTGATGATTATAAAAAATTATCAGGTTTAGATAAGCCAGTGCAAGATTTTTTAGAACAAAGAACCAAGATGAATGTATTTTTAAATAGTGTGTGGGACTTAGTAGATATTACAGTGGAGAATTATTTAGAAAGAGGATTTGAATCCTTGCATATAAATTTTGGATGTACTGGTGGACAACATAGAAGTGTATTTGCGGCAGAACAAACTGCAAGACATCTTAAAAATAAGTACAAAGTGAAAACTATTTTATTGCATACGAACCAAGAAAATTGGGTTAAATAATTTGCGTATGCGTGCCATGATTTTAGCTGCAGGTTTAGGTACTAGGTTGAAACCCTTCACCGATCATCATCCCAAAGCATTAGTGGTGGTGAATGATAAATCTTTATTACAACGAAATATTGAATATTTACAACATGCAGGCATCCAAGAAGTCATTGTAAATGTGCATCATTTTAGCGATCAAATAATACAAGCCATTACGAATGCAAATGGTTGGGGAACGAATGTGACCATTTCAGATGAAACCAATGAAGTGTTAGAAACAGGAGGAGGAGTTTTAAAAGCAGCACCTTATTTTGCAAATGAAAAGAATTGGCTGGTCATGAATGCCGATATACTTACTAATATGAATTTAGCATCATTGATGCAAGTGGATCAAATACATTCAGCAGCATCTCATCATCATATCGCGACGCTAGCAGTGACTAATAGAACATCTAGTCGCAATTTATTATTTAATGATGCAGGTCATTTAGTAGGTTGGAAAAATAACACAACGGGCGAAGAAAAATGGGTCAATCAAAGTGCATCAACTCAACCCTATACTGCCAAAGCATTTAGCGGTATTCAAATAATACATCAAGCTTTTTATCAAGCCCTTTCCTTCACAGGCAAATTTTCACTCATTGATGCTTACTTACAAATAGCTGCTACGCATACCATAGGTTGCTATGATCATAGCGATAGCATTTTATTAGATGTTGGAAAGCCGGAGAGTTTAGAAAAAGCAGCTACTTTGTTTGCGTAATTTGCATCATTTTTTTGAACTCTTTTATTATTTACACTTTGATATAAATTTTCTTCTTATCTAAAATATAGGCTAGGAAACCCATAAATGCAATCATGCATAAAGCATACAGCAATGATCCAATGCGTAAATCGGTTGCGATATTTTTACAAACATGTTCGTAAAACCAAGGTAGGGCTGAAGTGTATACTTTTTCTCCTTTTTCATCTACATGATCTACCCATCTTAATAAAGCCAATACTCTTGGTAAAAATCCACTGAGCACAAAAATGAAAAGTGGATTTTTTCCAAACACATCAAAGAATTGACTCCATCTTCCTTTGGCTTCTTTAAATTCTAATAAGTAAATAAACATGCCCAATGTAATCATGGCTAAACCAGTAGTATAAAACACATAACTACTTGTCCATATTTTTTTATTAATAGGGAAACTAAAATCCCAGATGTATCCAACAAGTACTAATACCACTCCTGTTAACAATAATTGCGCTAACATGTCAAAGTTTTTTCCTTTGAGTTGTATATACTCGCCTACTAAATATCCAAATATTACTTGCACAATGGCAGGCAAAGTGCTAGTAAGTCCTTCTGGATCAAAAGGCACTCCTTCTCCTTTATAAATATGAGTGAGTCCTAAAATTTGTTGATCAATGGCGTTGCCAAAGTATCCAGATAAACTATACATATGTCCTGGTACGCCTAGTGAAAAACTAAGTACCCAGTAAATTACTAATATCATCATTCCTATAAATAAAGCCATTCGAGATTTTCCATAATAAATAATAACGGATGCAAAAAAGTAACACAATGCAATTCGTTGAAGTACTCCTAATATGCGCACATTCTCCCAAGGTTTCCAAACCAATACATCTTCTGAAAATTTAACAAAGGGGCTCCAATTTAAAAATAAGCCAATTCCAAAAATCATGATAGTACGTTGGATGACTTTGCCCCAAAAAGCACTATCATTTCCTTGTTGCAACTTAGGCATCACAAAGGACATGGCATTTCCCACGGCAAATAAAAAGAAAGGGAATACTAAATCCGTAGGGGTGCAGCCATGCCAACTTGCATGGGCTAATGGGCTAAAAATATGTCCCCAAGAACCAGGGTTGTTCACTAAAATCATGAGGGCCACGGTGGCACCTCTAAACACATCTAGGGAATAATAGCGTTGTTGCTTCATGACTTAAACTTTTATAAATTACTTCGTAATATATATACTTGTTTTAATATCTTTGTAAGATACAAAATTCAGATGCAAAAAAACATTTTAATCACCGGAGGTGCAGGATTTATTGGTTCCCATGTGATCCGATTAATGGTTACCAAATATCCTGATTATCAAATCTTTAACTTGGATGCATTAACCTATGCAGGTAATTTAGAAAATTTAAAAGATATCGAAGGAGCTCCTAATTATCATTTTGTAAAAGCCAATATTTTAGAAGCAGACGTCCTAAAAGAAATATTTCAAAAACATCACATTACCGATGTGATTCATTTGGCTGCAGAATCGCATGTGGACCGTTCGATTGTTTCACCTTTAGACTTTGTATATACCAATGTGATTGGTACCGTGAATTTATTAAATACAGCGAAGGAATATTGGAAGAACGATTTAAGTTATGAGATAGCGCATGATGGATCTTGGGAACAAAAACGAGATCATTTATTTTATCATGTTTCTACCGATGAAGTATATGGTAGCTTAGGCAAAGAAGGATTATTTACCGAAACCACAGCGTATGACCCTAATTCACCTTATTCAGCAAGTAAAGCAGCGAGTGATCATTTTGTGAGAGCATATGGTGAAACTTATCATTTACCTACAGTGATTTCTAATTGTTCTAATAACTACGGGCCTAATCATTTTCCTGAAAAATTAATTCCTTTATTTATACATAATATCATTCACAAAAAAGCATTGCCTGTATATGGAGATGGTTTGTATACACGTGATTGGTTGTATGTGAAAGATCATGCGCGCGCTATAGATATGGTATTTCATCAAGGTAAACGTGGTGATACTTATAATATTGGTGGCTTTAATGAATGGACTAATATTGATTTAGTAAAATTGATGTGTGCGCAAATGGATGTGAAATTAGGCAGAACAGTAGGCGAAAGCGAAGCGCTTATTACTTATGTAAAAGACCGACCTGGGCATGATCGCAGATATGCCATTGATGCAACCAAATTAAATAAAGAATTAGGATGGGCTCCTTCGGTTACCTTTGAGCAAGGATTGGCAGAAACCATCGATTGGTATTTAAATAATAATGATTGGTTAGAACACGTAACAAGTGGTGCTTACCAAACTTATTATACTGAAATGTATACGAATCGTTAATCATTGCATATTTAATTAATTTATAAAGAGTCGAATGAGAATTGAGCAGACCCCCCTTGAAGATTGTTTTATAGTGCATGAAAAAGTGCATGGCGATGCTAGAGGTTATTTTATTGAAACCTTTAATCAACGTGATTTTAAAGCAGCCAGTGGATTGGATGTCCAATTTGTGCAAGACAATCAATCCCGATCTTCTAAAGGCGTATTAAGAGGATTGCATATGCAAAGAGGCGCTGCTGCGCAAGCAAAACTAGTAAGAGTATTGGAAGGGTCTGTTTTAGATATTGCAGTAGATTTACGAAAAGGGTCGCCCAGTTTTGGACAACATTTTGCGATTGAATTAACTTCAGAAAATCGTAAACAATTTTATGTGCCTGCAGGATTTGCGCATGGTTTTGTAGTGTTGAGTGATTCTGCGACTTTCTTTTATAAGGTAGATAAATTTTATGAACCAGGAAATGAAGTAGGGATTATGTATAATGATGCCGATTTAAATATTGATTGGAAATTGGCTACACATGAAATCATATTATCCGAAAAAGATAAAATATTAGGAAGCTTCGCTGAGTATGCGGCGAGTTTATAATGAAATAATAAGTGATATGATTTGAGCACAAAGTGCGAAAACATAAACACAAATAAAAAAAATAAAACATCAGGTGTATGAAAGGAATCATATTAGCAGGTGGGTCAGGATCAAGATTGTATCCAATTACCAAGGGAATCAGCAAACAATTGATGCCTATCTATGATAAGCCCATGATTTATTATCCTTTGTCCGTTTTAATGTTAGCGGGGATTAAAGAAGTATTAATTATCACCACCCCCGAAGACAATGATCAATTTAAAAGATTATTGGGAGATGGTTCTGAAATAGGATGTTCTTTTCAATATGCAGTGCAAGCAGTTCCTAATGGGTTGGCACAAGCATTTGTCATTGGTGCCGATTTTATTGGTAAGGATAAAGTGTCTTTGGTTTTAGGTGATAATATTTTTTATGGTGCTGGCTTTAGTAAGTTGGTACAATCTTTCAATGACGTGGAAGGGGCTGCGGTGTTTGCTTATGAAGTGAATGATCCTGAGCGTTATGGAGTAGTGGAGTTTGATGACAACAACAATGCTTTGTCATTAGAAGAAAAACCAAAAGCACCTAAGTCTAATTATGCAGTCCCTGGATTGTATTTTTATGATAATCAGGTAGTGGAAATTGCAAAAAATATACCAGCTTCTCCTCGTGGGGAATATGAAATCACAGATGTCAATAAAGTGTATTTAGAACGCAAGCAATTGCAAGTGGGTATTATGAATCGTGGCACAGCTTGGTTAGACACAGGTACTTTTGAGTCCTTAGCAGATGCATGTGAATTTGTAAGAGTGATTGAAAAGCGCCAAAGTCAGAAAATTGGATGTATAGAAGAAGTGGCTTTTAGAATGGGCTTTATAGATAAGTCTCAATTATTAGTATTAGCGGACAAGTATGCTAAAAGTGGTTACGGAGAATATTTAAGGGGCTTGAAAAAATAATTTTCAGCCTAAAAAGGATAAAAATTAACTTTTTTGAGGTTTTGACTGAACCATTCCCATTTCTTTTTGTTTTTTGGGTATGACCACGTACACGATTAAAGACTTAGAGACTATTTCAGGGATAAAAGCCCATACTATTCGTATTTGGGAGCAGCGCTATAATTTCTTACAGCCTAAGCGTACTGAAACTAATATTCGTACCTATTCAGGGGAGGAGTTAAAGACCATTTTAAACGTTTCACTTTTAAATAAATATGGGTTTAAAATTTCCCATATTGATAAAATGTCCACAGATCAAATTGAAGAAAAAATCCTCAGTTTGAATCAAATGGAAGCTCAAAGAGAGCGTATTGTGAATGGACTTATTAAGGAAATGATTTCCTTAAATATGGCAAATTTTGAAAAATTATTAGATTTAAATATTGCTCAAAAAGGAATAGATAGAACTATTACAGAGGTTATTTTTAATTTCTTGGAAAGAGTGGGTATTCTTTGGGTAACCAATCATATCAATCCTGCGCAAGAGCATTTAGCAACCAATATTTTACGACAAAAAATTATTGTGGGGATTGAAAAATTACCATCCTTATTACAATATACCAAAAGAGTGGTCTTGTTTATGCCCGAAGGAGAACATCATGAAATTGGATTATTATATGTCCACTTTTTATTAAAACAACGAGGCATTTTTGTAGATTATCTAGGTACCAATGTTCCTACAGTGGATTTGAAGTATCTAACCGAAGTAAAAAAGGTAGATTATTTATATTGTCATTTAACGTCTCCAGCGAAAAATTTCAAGGTCAACAAGTTTTTTGAAGGTTTACAGGATATCAATATCAACATACCAATTATTCTTTCAGGTCAATTGATTCAAATATACAAAGGAGCGGTTGCTCCTAATATCCATCTAAAGAAGAGTTTAGCCGAGACTATAGATTTTCTTAAATCCATTTAGTTCCTCCATTAAGACTATTTTTTATTTTAAAATACTGATAATCAATATTTTAAATTCTAGTTACCATATCGGGATCCTTAATTATTGCTATTTTCTTATTGAGTTATTCATATTTTGTTTAAATATATGTGAAAAATATTAAACAAAAATTCGACTTGGTATTACGATTTTGTTTAGCTTTGTACTCTAAAAGTTAAACATTATTATATGTCAAACGCTGAGTTTAGTCTATTACTGACCGAAAATGCTGAGTTTTTAAGACCTTTTGCTATCAATCTTACCAAGGATTATGAAGCAGCAAAGGATTTATATCAGGACACTTTATATCGTGCCTTTTCCAATAAGGATAAATATAATGTAGGTACTAATATTAAGGCATGGTTATATACTATTATGCGTAATATTTTTATCAATGATTATCGTCGTAAGTCAAAACAGTCTTTAGTATTTGATCATAGTCCTAATGATTTCTTGATCAATCAAACTACTAATAAAGTAGTAAATGAAGGAATCAATAATGTCAATTTAAAAGAAGTTCAAGAAATGATTCATGAATTGCCAGAATTATTTAGAACTCCCTTTACTTTGTATTATGAAGGGTATAAGTATAATGAGATTTCAGATGCATTGAATGAACCTTTAGGAACTATTAAAAGTAGAATTCACTTTGCTAGAAAAATTTTAAAACAAAAAATACAACGTTATTAATTCATGATAAACAATGCTCCTAAAGCTTTTGTGATTGGAGCTGGATTCGCAGGAATTTCAGCGGCTACTTTTTTAGCGCAAAAAGGTTGGGACGTTACTGTTGTAGAAAAAAATACTTTACCAGGGGGGAGAGCGCGAAAATTTGAAGTGGATGGTTTTGTTTTTGACATGGGTCCCAGTTGGTATTGGATGCCAGATGTATTTGAAAAATATTTTGCCTCTTTTGGTAAAAAAGTAAGTGAGTATTATTCCTTACAACGATTAGATCCTTCTTATAGAGTTTACTTTGAAACAGCTACTTGGGATTTACCAGCGAATTATGAACAATTAAAAGATTTATTTGAATCGGTAGAACCTGGTGCAGGAGCTGCATTGGATTTATTTTTAGCCGAAGCGAAATATAAATATGAAGTAGGTGTAGGTAAATTAGTATATCAGCCTAGCTTATCTATCACTGAATTTATGGATTTGGATTTATTGAAAGGCGTATTTAAGTTGGATGTTTTTCAATCCATGAAAAAACATATAGCTCGTTATTTTAAGCATCCCTATATTCAATTTTTAATGGAATTTCCGGTTTTATTTTTAGGAGCACTTCCCGAAAATACACCTGCATTATATAGTTTAATGAATTATGCAGATATCAAAGGGGGCACCTGGTATCCTAAATTTGGAATGTACAGTATCGTAGATGGAATGGTGCAAGTGGCCAAGGAATTAGGGGTCAATTTTAAATTAGGTGAAGAAGTAAAGTCTATTGATATCCATAATGGAGTTGCTAAAAAAATGCATACTAAAGTTTTAATGAATGGTGTTGAAAGTGAATATTCCTTTGATGTTTTAATTGGAGCAGGCGACTACCATCACATTGAAACCGATTTACTACCCGCAAAATATCAATCTTACTCTCAAAAATATTGGGATAGCAGAGTGATGGCACCTAGTTCTTTATTATTTTATGTAGGATTGAATAAAAAAATTCCAGGAGTGACACATCACTCCTTATTCTTTGATACCGATTTTGGAGTACATGGAAAAGAGATTTATGATAACCCTCAATGGCCTAGTAATCCATTATTTTATGCGAGCGTGCCTTCAGTGACTGATCCTTCTGTCGCACCAGCGGGGGGAGAAAACTTATTTTTATTAATTCCTATAGCTGCAGGATTAGAAGGCGATACAGAAGAAGTCAGAGAAAGATATTTTAAGATATTAATAGACAGATTAGAGAAAAAATGGGGGACTAGTATTGGAGATGCGATTGTGTATAAAAGATCTTTCGCGGTGGCCGATTTTAAAAATGACTATCATTCTTTTAAGGGGAATGCCTATGGATTAGCCAATACTTTAATGCAAACTGCAATTTTTAAACCAAGTTGTAGGAGCAAAAAGGTAAAAAACTTATATTACACTGGCCAATTAACAATCCCCGGGCCAGGGGTGCCGCCAAGTTTGATTAGTGGGGAAGTAGTAGCGGATTTGGTCCATAAAAATTATACAACTTAAATTGAATTATGTCAACCCTAAAATTATATGATGAGGTAGCTGCATATAGTAGTAAGTACACTACTTTATTATACAGTTCTAGCTTTTCCTCTGCTATAAAATTATTGCATAAGGATTTGCGTCAACCTATTTTTGATATTTATGGCTTTGTTCGTTTTGCAGATGAAATTGTGGATACTTTTCATGATTACGATAAAGTAGCATTATTCAAACAATTTAAAATTGATACTTATCAAGCTTTGGATCAAAAGATAAGTATGAATCCCATTCTACATCGTTTTCAACTTACCTATCATAAATATAAAATTGATTCTGCTTTATTAGAAGCATTTTTAGTAAGTATGGAAATGGATTTATCTAAACACGAATATGATCAAAAAACTTATAACGATTATATTTATGGAAGTGCTGAAGTGGTAGGATTAATGTGTTTATATATATTTTGTGAAGGCAACCAAGAACAATTTGAAGAGTTAAAGCCAGCCGCTCGAAGTTTGGGAGCTGCTTTTCAAAAAGTTAATTTTTTAAGAGATATCAAAGCAGACTTTGAAGGTTTAGAACGTATGTATTTCCCCGATTGTGATTTTACGAAGTTCACCCAAGAGGATAAATTACAAATTGAAGAAGATATTCAAAATGATTTTTCAAAAGCGCTACATGGCATTAAGCATTTGCCCTTAAAAGCTCGATTTGGGGTGTATGTGGCTTTTAAATATTACTATTCTTTATTTAAAAAAATAAAGAAAGTACAGCCTCAGTCTATACTAAAAACAAGAATCAGAATACCGGATTATGGGAAGCTTTTTATTTTAGCGAAAGCAAGTATTCGTAGTCAATTAAATTTATTTTAAATAAATATAACATAGTGGAACAAGTCATCTTAGTAGATACTAACGATAGTGAAGTAGGGATTATGGAAAAAATGGAGGCGCACAAGCAAGCTTTATTGCATCGTGCTTTTAGCGTTTTTTTATTTAACAAGCAAGGTAAAATGTTGCTGCAACAACGCGCTTTTTCAAAATATCATAGCCCAGGGCTTTGGACCAATACTTGTTGCAGTCATCCTCGACCAGGTGAGTCTTTAGACCATGCAGTTACAAGAAGATTACAAGAGGAAATGGGTATTGAAGCAACTGTTTCTAAGGCTTTTGATTTTATTTATAAAGCCGCTCTTCCCAATGAATTAAGCGAGCACGAATTTGATCATGTTTATATTGGACAATATGATGGAGAAGTGACGCCTAATCCTTTGGAAGTAGGTAACTTTGTATATCAATCTATAGAGGAAGTTAAAAGCAATTTAGAAACCTATCCTGATAAATATACAGTATGGTTCCAGATCGCTTTTCCGAAAGTAGCGCAGTGGCATGAATCAAATTTTAATTAACATTAAATAAATATTTATTTATGGATTTTATAATAGTTATGTTATTGACATTTTTAACAATGGAAGGGGTGACTTGGTTGACACATAAATATGTGATGCATGGTTTTTTGTGGTACTTGCATGAAGATCATCATCAACCTACTGGTCATGTTTTAGAAAAAAATGATGCTTTCTTTCTAATTTTTGCCATTCCTAGCATGATGTGTATTTTTTATGGCACATTTAACCAAATGCCTTGGTTAGCTGGATTAGGAACAGGGATTGCAATGTATGGCTTTGCTTATTTTGTAGTACATGAAGTGATTATTCATCAAAGAATCAAATGGTTTACGAGGTCCAATATTAGATACATTAAAGTATTGCGTTGGGCGCATAAAATGCATCATAAAAATTTAGGAAAAGAGGATAGTGAAAGTTTTGGTATGCTCTATGTTTCAAAAAAGTATTGGGATAAAGTAAGAAGAGACGAGGAATTACAAAAAAATGGATAATCAACCAACAGATTCAAGTATACCATCCTACGATTATATCATTGCAGGAGCTGGCTGTGCTGGCCTCTCAGTATTGCATCAAATTTTACAAGCACCCACATTACAGGATAAGAAAATATTGGTCATTGATCACAATTTAGAAAAGTCAAATGACCGTACATGGTGTTTTTGGGAGACTGAAACTAGTTCGTTTGAACATTTGGTTAAAAATTCATGGGATAAAATTTCAATTCTAGCTCCTTCCTTCCAGAAAGAACTCACGACTGCACCTTTTACCTATAAAATGATACAAGGGTTAGATTACTATCAATTCATTATTGAGAATGCTAAACAATTTAAAAATGTCAGTTGGTTACAGGCAAAGGTGCTTAAAATAAAAACTTCCACAGGGGGTGCTATTGTTCAGTATGAAGGAGGACAGGTTTATGCTTCAAAAGTATTTACCAGTATTCTGCCTTTTCAAATGCATGATTTATTAAGTGCTCAAAAATATAATTTACCTGATGCTCATATGCAACCATTTTTATGGCAACATTTTAAAGGTAAGGTGGTGAGGTTTGAGAAATCTGTTTTCAAGCCTAATATCGCCAGGTTAATGGACTTTAATGTGCCACAAAAAGAGGCAACTGCTTTTATGTATTTACTTCCACTTAATGAAAAAGAAGCATTAGTAGAGTATACTTTATTTTCAGAAACCATATTAGCAAATGCTGAATATGATGAAGTGATTGCTGCTTATTTATCTAAAAATTACCCTGATCAAACATTTGAAATCATACATGAGGAAAAAGGAGCTATTCCCATGACACAATTTGATTTCGCATCTACATCTGATAATATATATTCTATTGGAGCTTTAGGAGCTGCTATTAAAGCAAGTACAGGTTATGCATTTCAGTTTATTCAACAACAGTCTAAGCAAATTGTATATCAATTAGTCAAGAATAAAAATATTTCTACAAAAGTGCATACTTCAAGGCATCAATTTTATGATGCAGTATTATTATATATATTACAACAACATAAAATGCCAGGAGCTGTAATTTTTAAAAAAATATTTGAGAAAAACGAAGCTGCTACTGTTTTTAAATTTTTATCTAATACATCTACTTTTTGGGAGGATATTAAAATTATGCGTTCTTTACCTACCAATATATTTTTACCAGCTGCTTTACATGTTTTATTGCGGCGGTAAATCCCCCTTCTTTTTAGTACTAGTTTTCTTAAGTTTGCAAATCTAGCCTCGTAGTACAATGGATAGTACATGAGTTTCCGAAGCTCCTAATCCAGGTTCGATTCCCGGCGAGGCTACGGAGCAAGAATTCAAGCCACTTTTCGGAGTGGTTTTTTTATTTTCATCCACCACAACCCTTGCTGCATAAGCGATTGCGGATATAATCGTATTCACTCTAGGAGTTCGAACTTCCTTTTTTTGCTTACTGTACCTAATCCCATCGGGGAATAGCATATATTGTAATCGTTGCTTGTCATCATAATCGCTATCATCCCATAGCTGTATGGGGTTTAGCAAAATGGCTACTCCTTTTTTTACGATCTTTTCTAAGTTCGAACTCTTAAAATCATTCTTCACCATTTCTTGCGTTAATTCCTCATTTTCTTGAACGTATATAATCTTGTACTTATCGAATAATTCCTTGGTTATTTCATTTTCGATGAATCTTAATTCTAATCGTTCTATCTTATTTTGTAATTCTATTATTTTTTTCTTCTTGGTTTCCTGTTCTTTTAGTTGATCCTGCAATTTTGCACACACAAGATCCATTACCTTTTTTTCTATTTTATCTTTGTACTTGTCCTGTATAATATACTTAGATAGCTCCTTAGTGAATAATGCATTCACCACATCCGCCCTTTCATTTACCGAATCACCCTTACCTCTAGTTTTATAATAATAAATTCCCTTTTTAATGTATCCGGTAAATGGAAAATCAGTTAGTTCACTTTTTAAAAATGATTTTAATGGTAGTTCCTCCCGCTTAAACTTCTTAGCAATTCCTTTGTGCGGATTTAACGCTACTATATCATTTGCTTTCATGAATAGCTCCTCTGATACTAAGGCAGGATGATGTCCTTTAACCACCTTTCCAGGTATTAAGGAGTGGGTTACATACCCACAATAAAATGGGTTACTGATTATTCTAACAAAGCTCTTATATTCAATCTTGCTTCCCATTTTACGCATCTTTGCAACGAGCTCTTTGTTACTCAGCTTTCCCGCTGCTTTCCATTTAAATCCAAGTTTAAGGTTCTCACCTTCTTCATTGATGATATACTGATGATATTTGGCTTTCTCCTTTCTTCTAAGGTTGGTATATCCAAAGGGAGTGGCTGCTACCCAGTAACCATTGAGTAAGTTCTCTACCATTCCTCTTACTGTTTTTTCTCTTCTTAGCTCATTATCATAATTACCAAAAGCATAAAAGATATTTTGTTGCAGTTTACCAGCAGCAGATGTTACATCAACCTCTTGTATCACGCTTAATACTTTAATCCCGATCCTCCCAAGCTCTCTTGATAAATCAGCTGCATATTCACTTCTCGAAAAACGTTCGTAAGAATATACTAGTATCGCACTAATGGTTTTATCCTTCTTCACATATTCCAGCATCTTTTTAAACTCCTTACGCTCATCCGTCTTGGCAGATTCTACTACACCTCCAAAAAAGCATTTGATCACCAGTCCCCTTCGCTCTGCATATAGCATCGAATCCTTTTTCTGGGTATCTAGCGAAGTGTTATCAAACTGCGATGCATCTGACACACGCGTGTAGTTTACTACTACTTCTCCTGTTCTCCACTTAGGCGGCTTCTCTTTTTTTGCAACCTGTTGTAACAAGTTGTTCAAGGGCTGGTTGGTTGTTGTCATTGTATTTAATTTTTTCAATGATTCTATTCGCAATGATTTCTGCTAATAGTTCTATACTTTGTATTTCATTTAATTCAACATATTGTTGTATGGATGGTTTTTTATTTTTTTTTATACCATCAGCTGCATTGTGTTGCATATTAGACCACTTAAAACCATCGCTACTTTGAGTAGGGTGATAGCCAGTGTTTATAGTTGAGCCACCTTAAGTGGAATCATTTATTCAATGTGTTTATTATTGTGATTAATTTTTTTTATCCGTTTTTTAAAGCTGATATTATTTTCATCTCGAGTGCTCAATGTAATTTCCTCATAATTACGCAGCCCTAGTATTCTTTTTATTTCTTTTGCTTTATCTCCAGTAATAACACTATCAGAACCAATATCCACTCGAACAATTTTCCCACCAGTCTTTTTGATGCTTAACTCTTTGATATTATCGTTTCTTAATTCTTTGAGGATATACTTCTCTTCGTCGTTTAGAATCTGTGGCATAATGATTCTTTGTAATTGCTCATCATCAATAAATTCCTGTAAATAATATTTTATTGATAATTGGATATGCGGTGCAGTATGATCAAAGTCAATACCTTTATGCGAAAAAATCGTCTCTCCTAATTGTTCAGCAACTCTTCCATTTGCATAAATCAAAATACATGCTTCCAATGAAGTAGCAATACAATGTCCAATCAGATTTGATAAATAGTTTACATCAAACTTTAGTACATAGAGTAATCGCTCATCTGTAAGAAAACTATCTATCTGCTTTAATAAATGGTGTTCTTCTTGAGAAAGACTTCCCTTCCCTTTTTTTTCTTCTAAAAGGACTTTGTTGTAGGCAATATTTTTTTTGGGTAAATGATCAAGATAAGCATCTTTAAAAAAATAGTCCGCAACTTTTTCAATATCCCCAATTGGATAACTTACAGAACGAAGGGTATCTAAGATTCTAAGCCAGATCATTTGAATGAAACTGACTTCAAAGTCTAAATGTTTGCCCTTCGGAAAAAATGGCAATAAGTTTTTCCTACGCCAAAAAGGAAATTGCTTCTCGATAGGCGCACCTTCATAATCCTTCAAATCGCTGATGGGTACAATTTGCTTAAACATGAATTCCCGGAATTCAGAGAAGGTAATTAACTCATCAGCATCGTTTTTGGTGCTTTTGCTTTTCATACGACAAAATTAGTAAATAAAATTAATAGTTTTATTATTAATATTAAATTAGATTATTGATCTATTTTATTAATTTAGCACCAGTTTGATACCCTAGAACCTTTTAAAATATAAAAAATTAAATAGTATGCAGAAAAAGAAAACTTTTACCGATCCTGTAAATCAATCAAAATTCTCCTACCACCTCGGCCGAGAATGTAGGAATTGCCATGCAGTAATACCTGACAATGACCACGCAACGCGTGAATTTTGTCCTCCTTCTATTGATCAAAATGGCAATATTAGGGATTGCAAAACCAGCTATCATCGGCAAAATGATAAGCCAATGCGAGAATTAATAGCAAAACTTATTGCAAACCACAAAGGTATTAGCAGTAGAATCGACTTTCTATGCAAAAAATATGGAATGGAAGTTTCCTCAAAACTACTTGAGACTTATGAAATAGACCTTCGCCAGAGCATTGAGTATGATATTTCTACAATAGGCATACTCACATCTGTGTTTTTAAATCACACAATTATTTCTAACCCTATTACTGATATACATAAAATTTCCTACAATGATTAATCCAACCGAACAACTGATGCGTCAATTAAAAAATATCCATATAAATGATGCCAATAAGAAATGGCTGATACGTTTGAGTGTTATAGCTGTTGTTCTTGCCGGTGGTGTGTGTTGGTTGATAGATTTAGCAGAAAAGCATAAAGTAGCTGCATTAAATCTAGCTGCGGAAAATAGCCAGTTACAATTAGCCAATGTTGAAAACCAAAAAAAATTAACCCATAAGGATGACCAAATACAACAACTCGAAAATAAAGTACAAAATATGCAACAAGCTCAGGCGATCCTTGCTAAGAATAATACTACTAGTTCGACACCTAGTTAAAACCTTATTCCTAATTAAAATAATTATTTTATAAAATAACGAAAGCACCTATTCTGCTGTCATTATTTTTTTTATTAACTAAGTGCACATAATTTTCCGAAGTAATAAATAGCGTTAATTCACGAGAATAATTACCACTTCTCGTGAATTCATTTTGTTTCTCGTGAAATCACGTGAAACTGATTTTTCTCGTGAATTCACCCAAACCAACGTACTATGCATTTTCGTTGGATATCGATTTTCTTATCGAATTTTAAATATTATTTATCGACAAATGGAGGGATTAGTTAGCGCTTGTGCCAGCACAGTTCCGAAGTGAAATCTATATGTAGAAGAAGGAAATTATATAGTTTTTAAATCGCCCTCAATAACTTATCATCATTACTTAAAATGCTTGCCAGGTTTTAGTGAAGTAAAAAAAAGGCCCGATTAACGGGCCTTAAAAATGTTTAGTAATATATTACCCGGAGCGTAATAACACCCCATCCATCGCATAATACTTTTATATTAAATGAATGGTTATCGCTTGCCCATCCCCTAAGATAGGGCGTTAGTTCAAATTCATAGGAATTGTAAGATCCAGAAATAGTTAAGGGAGCGTTTCCCCAGGAGTTAAACAATCCTGTCCAAGCACTTGTAGAAACAGAAATAATATCTGGTCGTTGTAGCGTTTTCGAAACTCCGTCCTCAATACGGGATGTGTTATACGCTTGCCAAACAGGTTCTTGAGTGGTGGTTTTTTTAACCTCAATATTTCTGGTTAATGTATTGTATCTAAAAGCCAATCCGCCGACTTCAATTTCCGAATTGACGGTACTACTAATATTACTCTGATTCACCTGAGCATGTTTAAAGATAGGCCCAGCAGCAGGTGTTGTCCAAGCTAAAGTTCCACTACCTGTTGTGGATAAAACTTGACCAGCCGTTCCATGAGCTTTTGGATAAGTTACCGCATCAGCAGTAATTGTTCCACTTACGTTTAAACTCGTTCCTGTTGCTGCACCAATATTTGGGGTTACTAAAGTTGGAGAAGTACTCATTACTACATTTCCAGTTCCTGTTATTGCATTTGAAACAATATTTTTATTAGCATC
>Ga0209596_1001962_pt1 | contig 17198 bp, 26 predicted proteins | sample M_130807_MF_Meta_FD_187314 | JGI IMG/M metagenome (GOLD analysis project Ga0209596, IMG submission 187314) | Freshwater microbial communities from Lake Montjoie, Canada to study carbon cycling - M_130807_MF_MetaG (SPAdes) (version 2) | ecosystem: Environmental > Aquatic > Freshwater > Lake...
TTCTACGAGTGCTTACATCAAAGAACGTAAGCAAAAAGAGTTCAATGAAGCAGCAATCAAAGTGATTGAGAATGTCAATCATCCTGAAGGTGTTGTGTCTTATGTTTATGGTGGAGGTTGAAATGACATCAACTGTATTTGTTAAGTTTTCTTATGAAAATAGAGTTTCAGAAGAGATTCCCATTCAAGTTGAGTTAGATCTATCAAAGAACTCTAACAGAACAAAGTTACTCAATCGTCTGCTAAAATCAAATCCTAACATCACTGAAGTCTCACTACTTTCTGAAACAAAATGACATCCACAACTCAAACAACTCAAGAGTTCTTTACAGAAAACGAATGGGATATGATTTATAATTTCATTGGTAATGCTCTGGATAATGATGATTATGATCGTGAAGATGTTTACTCTATTCGTGCTAAAATTCACAATCTCTTTCTTGTGAATAGATAAGGGGGGACGTGCAAAGTGTCTCTATAGTGTAAGCACTCACCAACCAACCCAAAATGAATACCCCAAACTGGAAACATAACTCTGGTAAGAGTAAACGAACCAAGGGAATGTGTAAGGGTCAGATTGTAGCACGTAAACAAGCACTTAAATCACTCAAACTGAAACTTTCCAAATGACTACTATCTCTTTCACATCTGGTGAATTGTTAGATATTATCTCTGCTCTTGATGATGTTGGAGATAATTGTATGGAGGCAGAGAATGTTCATCTTGCTTCATACTATGCCAAATTATCTCAACAATTTGAGATGATACTTGATAAACTTCAGGATTTTGTTCCTGAAGATCGTGTTGCTAACCTTGCTCTAGTTGCTAACTGAATAGGGCATCTTTTTCTTTCTCAAATGAACAAACAAACCTGCATTGATGAACTGACAGCAACATTTAAGGATCGTCTTGAGTATTTAATTTGCACAGAGGATTATGACAGTGCCAGTGCAATTCATTCTGAATTTGTTGTTGGTGGAGTTGAACCTAAAGATGGTGAATATATCTGGTTATTTGTTCCAAACCTTGTTTGTTTAGATTGATGATTACTTCTGGAATCCTAGTCCTGATTGCTTATAGTTTAGGAGCAGGACAAATTCTTCTCATTAACTACTTAAAGCACAAATGACACACTCAAACCTCTCAAAGATCAAACCAAAACTAAGAACAACTGGTCAGGTCTCAGGTAACTTTGGAAGATCTAAGTCCAAGGCAGGATCAACACTTAATGACCTTGGTGGTAGTGGTAACATAGGGGCATCACAAGACGAATATCTCAGTCGTCTTTATAGTGCCTTTGATAGTACCACAAACAAACAACTTCGTCAGTTTGCATTTATTGAAATCCGCAAGATTTTGATACAACGAAACTTATGGGAAGATTGATACAATAACTCAAAGGGGGGACGTGTAAAGTGTCACTATAGTGTAAGCACAAAACCAATCAACTTTCAAACCAAAATGACTATTCACTTTGCTAATTTGTTCGCAGAAAACACCGATCTTTCTGTGAGTTTCCCTAACTGGGATCGTCGTTTTAAGAGCAACACTTTTGATGTCTATTCACAGGAAGGTAATAAAATTGAGGTGCGACATCGTGTAGATCGTAACACCAAATGCGATGTATTTTCTGTTCAAGCAATGGTTTATGAGTATAAAGGTTGCTTGGTTGGTAATCAAATCAACTTTGGCGAGTTTAATACTTTTGCTGAGGCAGTTGCTTGTGCTGAGTGTTCACAACTTCCGGAAGGTAGTATCTCTGAAGATAGTGCAATTGCTCTAAGGTAATAGAAAGGGGGGACGCATAAAGTGTCCCTATAGTGTAAGCACCAATCCAACAAACCAAGATGATTACCTCTGGAATCCTAGTCCTGCTTGCTTACAGTTTAGGAGCAGGACACATTCTTCTTATCAACTACTTGAATCGCAAATGACACACTACAACCCTTACGTTCAAAACTTAATTGAAATGGGTTATGATGAACAAGACTGCCGCAATGTTGCTGCGGTAGGTAACATTAACGTAACCTATCCAAGAACAATCTATGGTCGCACATTTGATTCCAAAAAAGATTATGATGATGCGGTTGCCGACTTCATCAATGGTATCTAATATAAAGGGGAGGAGTCATAAAGTGTCTACCTATAGTGTAAGCACCAAACCCAACTTTTCTAAGCAAAATGAACAATGTAATTGTTGAACCAAAAAGTAATAAGGCAAAGAACAGATTTGCCAATCTTATGAATAAGAACCCTGAGTGTATTGTTGAACAAACTAAGGGAGATCTTATGTTCTTACGTTCATTCAATGGTAAGAACTTTTTCTGGGTAAATCTTCACAATGATTCTGATTGGATAGTTAAAGTATGAAGAACCTTATTCATTCTATTGAACAGAGAATCAAAGATCTTTCTTCTATTGATGAAGATCTTGCATATCAATTTGAGTGTGATTTATATTACGAAACAGATGGTGATGATGTGCCTATTGTTGAACTTTTCAATCAAGAACTTTTAGAAGAACTTAATCAATTGATAGAGAGTTGCAAAGGGGGGACGTGTAAAGTGTCCCTATAGTGTAAGCATCAAACCCAAACTCAAATGACACAATTCTCTCAGGTAATGCAATCTTTCCCTCAATTTGTAGGTGAAACTCAATGTGATTTTGAACAAGCACTTGATTGGGTAATTGATCAATGTAACTTCCGCAAGTTGACAGATGCAGAAGTTAATGAAGTGGAGAAAGTATTTGATGATAATATCTAAACCTTATTAATATTAACACAAACTTCACCCAAACCAAAATGACACTCTCAAACGATGACATTAAGATAGTTGCAGAAGCAATTGCAACACTCATAGTAATTCCAACTTTTGCTACTATTGTATGGGCAATTCTTACACTTATCTTCGGATTGAGTATTTCTTGGTTGCAAGTGTTAGGAGGAATTATTATAATAGATCTGCTCAAGGGTTGGTTATTTCCTAAGAAGTAACACTCACTCAAAGGGGGGACGTGTAAAGTGTCTCTATAGTGTAAGCACCAATCCTAAACCAACTCCAAACCAAAATGACTGCCACCTTTTCTGATTACGTTGCTGGACAGGATGCTCGCAACACAATTCAACTGAATATAGTTAAGTATTGCTATCAGTTGATTGATGCTCTCAAAGATAACTTTTGTGAGTATTCTATTCGTGGGCATCAACACTCTATAAATCGTGGTGATAGTTTAGAGTATCACTTGAGTGCTATAAAAGATCTTGAGGCAGGTATTTGCCCGATTGATTATCAGATTGAGAGTGGTAGAAAGTATCACAAAATTATGTTTGTTGATGGTGGTGGTCATCATAGTGTTCACTGCTTCGTTGATAAGCAGACTGGTGAAATTTATAAGTCTGCATCTTACAAAGCACCAGCAAAAGGTGTTAGATACGACCTGCGATTAATTAAAGATCGTGAATACTTATTTGCTAATGCTGATTGGAGTGGTGGATATCTTTATGCTCGTTGATAATGTGAAGGGGGGACGTGTAAAGTGTCCCTATAGTGTAAGCACAAACTCAAACCAAACCAAAATGACATCCACAACTCAAATGACCGAACAATCCTACTCTTTCCGTGGTATCTTCACTGACAAAAACTACTCTACCCGACTTGGTTATATGGCAGAAACTGCTCAAGATGCCTGGAATTTGTGTGCAAAACTAAATCCAACTTTTCTTGTACAATCTTGGGGATTTGAGGGTCAAGTTGACTGAAACTATTCAAACCAAAATGAACACAAACTCAAACCAAATGCAACTCTCTGTTCGATGTACTTCTGCCCCTTGGGAGAATGAAACCACTGATCAAGATCGTGCCATTGACATTGCATATTCTCTCTCTGAAGAATACTCTTGCGATGTGCAGTTGATATATACTTCAACTGGAACTATTCACTCTGTTGTTTCAAACTACTAATCAAACAAAATGAACATCAACGACCTTTTCGATTCTATCAAACTCACCGAGACACTAGCACTCGAAAACTATCAAGCAAGGAATGGAGTTGTTGATTATAGACTTAATGGAGTTTGTAATCACTACTTCCAATACAATAATGGTGAAATAGTTCTCACCTGTAAAGTATCTAAAACAGTCAAAGGTCAGTTACGATATAACTTTCTTGTGAATGGTAAGAGAATTGCAGAGAAGTCAATTAGATCTGAATTTGTTAAACTTGGTGCCTTTGCAAACTAATATTTAAGAGAGGAAGGAATTTGCCTCTTGGTTATAAAAAGTGATTCTGTAAAGTATGAATAATTCTCAAATAGTGGTGAAGGAAAAGGTCAACTATGAGAGAGAGGAAGGAGTTCCTTTCTCTCATTTTTTTGTGTTATTCATAAAACCAATAACAACCTTTCCAGGTATATTTGTGTGGATGTTTAAGAGATTTGCGGCATCCACTATCACCACCAGAACCCAATTCTCTGCCTGCGGATCTTATACTTGGAAAGGTATATTTCACTTTATTTGTAATTTTATCTATACCATAGATTGCATAACTTTTACTCTTATCTTCTAATTTGATGATTCTGTGCTCCTTAATTTTCCATCCATTCTTTATACTACGAACAATATATGGAACTGAAACATTTAACCCAATCGCACATTCAGTTATACTATCATAAAAAGTTTCTTCTAAAGTATTAATATTAATCGTTTTTACTTTTACACAATGATGCTTACCATCACCTCTAATAGTAAACCCGAGACCCTTTCTTTTCATTCCTTTTATTATATTTTCAATATGTTCTGGTGTTTTCTCAACTCCGGACATTGTTTCAGAAATTCTATCTTTTACATCTTCAGATATCTTATATTGACCACCTGCACCTGTGGTTTGATTGTATCCTTTAGAATATGAATTGTGTTCATTTATCCAATAAGTTTCTTTCTCATCCAAGTTATCAATAGGGCATTCTTCTAGCACCTTAATATTAAATTTATCCAGACCATACTTTCGCATTGATTTGTATAGTGGAGCAGGATTCATTTTGATTGATTGATAGATATGTTCTTTCCATCTTTTATTCAGTTCGTGTGTAGTCTGTCCTATGTAATATGTCTCGGTTTCTTTATTGTAGATTGCATAGATTATTCCTTGTTTCATATTACTGATATGATGTTTTTATTATATGTATATGTTGCAACATCTTTACTGATAATATGCTTTACTAATGGATTAAAAAATGATATTAATTAAACACAATAAAGAATCATTTTAAGTGTTTTCTTTCATTCTCAATAAGGTGGTGCAATTGAGAATCAATAGTGTTATTCTTGTGGTGAATAAGGACCTGATAGATGATAGATAAGTATCTTATAAAGACCTTATAAATGCTTGTTTTCCTTGTGATCTTAGGCGTCAATCTAACAGCACTTCGAGAAAATGTCAACCCCAGGATATATCAAAATCCACACACAAAGGTTCATAAATACTCTCAACATTCTTGACAACCCTCTCAGAATAGTCTAGAATGAACTTATACACAAATGGAGGTCAACTTTCATGTCTGTTTCTTATCTTCAGAGTCAAAGACAACGTTATCGTGTAACATTAGAACTTGATGTTTTGAATGATTTTGACCCACACAATATGGAATGGGAGAAGATTTTTGACCTAGAACCCAATGAGAAAGTTTCTGCATATGTAGAAGATCTCGATGTACCTGTCCGTTGGTAATCTGTGGAAAAAGAGTTTTCCACAACCTTAAGAGTATGAGTCTATAAGAATACCTGTGGAGAACTCTTTTTCCACAGGTATTTACTTTATAAATAAACATATCAGATTTAAGAGTTATTAACTGTTTCAATCTGAAGTATAATTCTTTCCCATAAAGCATCGACAGACGGTTAACCCGGTGAGTAGAAGTCTTTAAGAGTGGATATAAAGAATTCCCTGCTTCTTTTGAGCACTTAAGAATCATTAACTGATACATTCTATTTGTATACGATCAAGGCAGAAGTGGTTTAACGTTAGTGTTCCAGAGTTGCCGACTCCCAAGTATATTTTAATAGAGCACAATTAAGAATAACAAAAACAGGGACGATTCCTGATAGAATTGATTTTCAATTCATATCACTTAGGAGTCGATTTATAGTGTTTATAAACCCTTAGATCTTATAAGGTTTATAAAGGGGGGACGTACAAAGTGTCTCTATAGTGTAACCACCAAACTCAAACCCAAAATGACAATCACCAAAGTCTATGCTGTTATCGGAGGATACGATTATGAGGGTGAAGACTTCAAATCACTCAGACTATTTGATTGTTTCTCTGCTGCCAATGCTTATATGGTAGAACTGGAAGATGGTTTCTACGATTATGTTTTGTTAGATACCAGAGAGGTTAACATAGAGTCTGCACTCGTAAGCATTACTTAAGAAAAGATAACTCAAAGGGGGGACGTGCAAAGTGTCCCTATAGTGTAACCACCAAACCACTTCAAACCAGATGATTTTTACACTCCCAACCGGCAGAATTGTTGATAAGGAAGCGACCCATTGTGTCGCCACAAAATGTAATGGAAGATGGAGCACTAAGTATTATAAATCAAATAAAGGTGCTATGAATGACATCACTTACTTGCGCAAGTGTAGCGGTAGCACTAGATCCTATTATGGAATCGAAGATTATAAATTAATATTGGGAGTGTAAGTAACACGCAGGAATGCTAAGTTGCCTGCTGGTTTGCGTCATAGAGTATAGCACTAAGTAACATTGACCCAACGGGAGTAGGGGTCATTAAATATACTCCTCCCAGCACACATTTCACTTCAACTTTCTTTTTTTATTATGTCTAAGTCTGTGATTCTTTCTCTATTGGCACAAGGTAACACTGGCACTGAAATCTTGGGTATTCTGGATACATTAATTGCCGATATTGAACAGGAGAATATTGATGACGTTGCTGAATACTATGCAGCATTGTAGTTAGTAACTGAGTGCCCTCTAGTTAACTCTGGGGGGCACTTAAGTTAGTTACGTTGATCAATGAAAGTAGTAAGGTTTAATAAGGGGGGACGTGTAAAGTGTCCCTATAGTGTAACCACCAAACCAACTCAACTTTCCTCCCATGCGTAAGATCGAATCCGCAATGATTGAAGCAATTGAGAATCAACTCAATTGGCAGGTTGCTAACACTCAAGTGATCAACTCTGAATTGGCAAGTGATGGAACTGTTGTGAGTGTAGTTAAACTTCACGGGCACAAGATTGCCGTGATCGGTGACAATTTCATTCAACTATTTGATGGTGGTTGGCAGACTGCTACCACTAAAAGTAGGTTGAATGCAATACTCAAAGGGTTCGGAGTTGCTGGTGAAAGTGTATTTCAAAAAGCAGGAGAATGGTTTCTTCGTAGACAAGTAGACTTCAAAGTTGATTTTGAAGTTGTTAAGTTTACCAGTGGAATGGTGATCTAAAGTAACACTCACTCAGTGCCCCGTGATTGACACTCTGGGGCACTTATGTTAGACTTGTGAGTGTCAGTGAAACGGCAGTGTTTTGCGGGTTCGTTGTTATCGTTGCGGGGGGCGATGCGTATATAAAAACCCAAACTACCCTAACCTACAGAGGTGACAAAACGAGACCTCTATCTCACACTTATAAAAAAATTCCCAGTGAAAAAAATCTTCCCTCAGAAGTCTTACACACAAATAAAAACTCCATACTGGAATTTCTATAGAGTTGTACTTGCAGGATGGATGATAAGATATCCAAAACCTTTTTTTGTCTTTTTAGGATTTTGTATTGTGCTTATATATAATGCGGTCACAAGATAATTCAAGATAAAAAAATTTCCGGTAAAAATTTTATGACTCAAATCGAAAAAATATATCACATATATGCAGGGGATAGATGTTTATTTCATTCTATCAAAGAAGAAGAATTTAATACAACCTGGTCAACACTTAAGATTATGGTCGGTCTGATGAAAACAGACTATACTATAGAAGACTTGTCGTATGAAGAACTTACCTTCAATAAAGATCTGGCACTTCATTCTTCTCATTGACAATTTAAAGGTAAAAGACTAAAATAAAAAATGAAAATGGATTGATTCACTTATGGCAAAAGGATTTACAGTCAAAGCAAATGCACCAAAACCAAAGGAACAAGAATGGGATATTGATGCAATTAAAGAAAGAATGCGTGGAAAGTCAATTGTATTTTGTCTTCCTGGTCGTGGGTGTTCTTTTATTTTTCTCAAGGCATTTGTACAACTCTGTTTTGATCTCGTACAAAATGGAATGAGTATTCAAATTTCTCAAGACTACTCATCAATGGTAAACTTTGCACGTTGTAAATGCCTAGGTGCAAATGTATTACGTGGACCAAAACAAATTCCCTGGGATGGAAAACTTCAATATGATTATCAACTTTGGATTGATAGTGATATTGTTTTTGATTCTACCAAGTTCTGGCAATTGTGCGATATGGCACTGCCCGCAGAAGGAGACGAAAAGGAAATCGTTGGTGGTTGGTATGCCACAGAGGATGGTGTCACAACTTCTGTGGCACACTGGTTAGAGGAGGATGATTTCCGCAGAAATGGTGGTGTGATGAATCACGAAACTGTGGAGAGTATCTCAAAAAGGCGTAAGCCATTCACAGTGGATTACACTGGTTTTGGTTGGGTACTGATTAAGAAAGGAGTTTTTGAAAATCTTGAATATCCTTGGTTTGCTCCCAAGATGCAAGTCTTTGAATCTGGTGCAGTACAAGACATGTGTGGTGAGGATGTCTCATTCTGTCTCGATGCAAAAGAAGCAGGATTTGAAATCTGGTGTGATCCGCGCATTCGTGTCGGACATGAAAAAACTCGTGTGATCTGATGAAAGAAAAACTTTATAATTTACTTTATAAAGGACGTATCATACACAAAAATCTCACTGCAGAGGACTGTGGTGAGATTCTTCAAGACCTCTCCGAACAATTTTATGCAGGAGAAGATATTGACCCAGAACTTATTGAACTTGAGGAGGTTTAAATGGCAGCAAATAAAAAATCACTGAGTGTCTCAGATGGTATTGAATCCCATTCCAAAAATACTCGACAGGGTTATGGAAGAAATACAAAGTACTCTGCAACCAGCAGAAATAAACCTCGTAAACCACGTAGAGGGCAAGGTAAGTAAAGAATATTTCTCAAGGCATTTGAAGAGTCTTCAAGTGTCTTTTTAATTCTTATAACTAATTAAGACTCTTATTTGCCTTATGATCTGGGTGGCGCCTCGCTTCTCGCTTGAAGGGAACTTGAAGAGAATAAAAAAAGAAATCTGTAAATGTCTTACCTAAATCACAATCTCCCAACAATCACTTGTTATATTCGTAACGAATTTCTCTATAATCATAAAAAAGGACATGGAGAGGTAACTTTATGCGACGTACACTCCGTAGCATCCTTAGAGAAGCACGTACCCCTCTTTGAGGCATTTCTAGAGAACGGAGTCAACTGGACAAGAAGACCAATTCATGCATTTTGTTGGAAACCAGATGCACAAGTTCCAAAATTAGAGGAATGTATGTGGTGGGATTGCTTTTCTCCTTATGTTGATGTTCAAGTACGTTCAAGACTTGCTAACTTACGTGCCGAACTTATCAACTATAAGGCGAAAAAGAATGAAGGAACTTATTTGTTTACTCTTGATTGGTCCTGGGAATCAAAATCTACTTTAAATACAAACTTTAGTGAGACACCAGAACATAAATGTGCTCATTTCTTTAAAATGGATAATGGAAACTTCTATGCATATCCAAATAACAAGATTTTATGGTACGATGATGCTTGGATACGCAATAGAATTGCCAAAAATCCTGGGTATGAAATCGATATGACTGAATATTCTGTTGAAAATATTCGTAAAATTGAAACATCTGACGATTTTATGTATGAAATCAAAGAAATTCGGGATAGCAACCCCGTAAAAAGTTCTGATTTACCAAATCAGGAGCAAACTCATGACCAAAAAGGTGGATAAGGACTCAGATTATATGAGAGACCAATGGGGAACATCATATCTCTCTAGTGAGTATGGTTGGGAAGAGAAGATAAAAAAGCAAAAGATGCTTCGTGAAATCTCAAATGATGATCTCACACCTAAAAAGCACGATTTTGTAGTTCAAAAAGAACTTCATGAAAAAATTCGAAATGATGATGATTATGATGATTGGGAGTATGGAACAGAACCAATTCCATTAACCGAATTTTAGTGAATAAATAATATAGATTCATAATATTCAATGCCTCTAGAGCGAGTCAGTCAAGGTTTCAAAGACATTAGTATGTCTTTTCAGGTTAATCCCCTGAATCTAGACTTAATTGCTCTGAAAAATGAAACTGCAATTGCTCGTTCAGTTCGTAATATTGTATTTACTCTTCCAGGAGAGAAATTCTTTGATTCAAATTTTGGATCTCGAATTTCAAACTCTCTTTTTGAAAATGTAGATGAAATTTCTGCATCAATCATTCGAGATGAAATACGAAATTCAATCACAAACTATGAACCACGAGTTGAATTGATTGATGTTCAGACAACTCCTGATTATGATAATGCATCATTTGATGTTTTAATTCAATATCGAATTATTGGTGCAGATGTGTTGCCTCAGCAACTTGAATTTGTTTTGCAACCTACTCGGTAATTAGGTAAATGCCACTAGTAAATTTTACAAATCTGGATTTTGACCAGATTAAGACAACTCTTAAAAACTACTTAAAATCTAATTCCAACTTTACGGATTATGACTTTGAGGGATCTAATCTCTCGACAATTCTTGATGTTTTGGCATACAACACTTATATCACTTCATATAATGCAAATATGGTTGCAAATGAAGTTTTTATTGATAGTGCAACACTCAGAGAAAATGTTGTTTCACTTGCAAGAAATATTGGATATGTTCCAAAGTCAAGAAAGGCAGCAACATCAACAGTTAGTTTTTTTGTAGATACTTCGAGCATCACTCCACCTCCAGTATCACTTACATTGCACAAGGGACCAATTGCAAGCACTTCTGGGTCCTTTGGCAATCAATCATTTGTATTTTCAATACTTGAAGATATTACAGTTCCTGTTTTTAATAATATTGCATCATTTGATGAAATTAAAATTTATGAGGGAGTTCTTTTAACCAGCAATTTTACATATAATCCAAGAAATCCAAATCAGAGATATATTCTTCCAAACTCTGGAATTGATACGGATTTGATTTCTGCAATTGTAAGACCAAATGAGACCTCTACGATATCAGTTAAGTACAATCTTCAGAACAGTTTATTTGGTGTAAATTCGGAATCAGAAGTTTATTACATTCAAGAAATTGAAGATGAAAGATATGAATTAATTTTTGGTGATGGTGTTTTTGGAAAAGCACTTGAAGACGGAAATTATATTCAGGTTTCTTATATTGTATCAAATGGTGATAGTGGAAATGGAATCAGTCAATTTACATTTTCAGGAAGACTTTCATATACTCGAAATTCAATTACATATAACATTACTTCGGGTATTTCTTTACTTACAACAGGTCTAATATCTTCAGGTGGAGAATCTATTGAACCAGTAGAATCTATTCGTAAATTTGCACCGAGAATTTATGCATCTCAAAATCGGGCACTTACATCTAATGATTATGAAACTTTAATTCCTGCAAAAATTTATCCAGAGACAGAATCTATCTCTGTTTTTGGTGGAGAGGAATTGATTCCCCCACAGTATGGGAAAGTTTTTATTAGTATTAAACCAAGAACAGGAGATTTTTTACCAAATTTAATTAAGGAAAATATTAAATTAAAATTGAAACAATATGCGGTTGCGGGAATTGTTCCTGAAATTTTGGATCTAAAATATCTTTACTTGGAAGTAATTTCGAATGTATACTATAATTCAAATTTAGCACCAAGTGCATCTAACATATCAAGTATAGTTCAATCAAATGCTCTTAAATATGCAGAATCTACAGAACTTAACAAATATGGTGCTCGATTTAAATATAGTAAATTTTTAAAAATTATTGATGATAGTCACGATTCAGTAACATCAAATATTACAAGAATTCAAATGAGAAGAGACTTACGTGTAGTTTTGAATTCTTTTGCAGAATATTCAATCGGATTTGGAAATCAATTTCATATTAATAGTATGAATGGATATAATATCAAATCTACGGCATTTAGAGTATCTGGAATTTCTGAAGAGGTCTATATATCTGATATTCCAGATACAAATCGAAGTACTGGTTCTATTTTTATGTTTACTATTCCAAATATTTCTTCTACAAATCCAACGATTATAAAAAGAGGTATTGGAAGAATTGATTACATAAAAGGTATTATAACATTAAATCCAATTAATATTACATCTGCAAAAATCAAAGATGGTCAATCAATAATTCAAATTTCTACAACTCCACAATCAAATGACGTGATTGGGTTACAGGATTTATATTTGCAACTAGATATTAATAATAGTATATTTGAAATGGTAATCGATGAGATTTCATCTGGATTAGATCCATCAGCATCAAACTATATCGTAACTTCAAGTTATAACAACGGAAATTTGGTAAGAGTGTAAAATGACAGAAAAAAGAATTCAATTCAGCAACATTGTTAAAAATCAACTTCCAAATTATGTAATAGAAGAATTTCCATTAATTTCTGAATTTTTATCACAATACTATATTTCGCAAGAATTTAAGGGGGCTCCTGCAGATTTAATTCAAAATATTGATAGATATGTAAAAATTGATGAATTAACGAATCAAACAGATTCTACAGTTCTTGGACAAGATATTTCATTTTTTGATACGGATATTATTATAGATCAAACTGGTGTTGGAATAGAAGATTTTCCAGATTCTTATGGTGTTCTGCAAATTGATGATGAAATTATTACATATACAGGAAAAACCTCAAGTTCTTTTACCGGATGTGTTCGAGGATTTGTTGGAATTACTTCTTTTACAAAACAAAATTATCCGGATCAATTAGTTTTCTCAGAAAGTGAGTCTGCAGAACATACATCTGGAGCAGTAATTAAAAACTTAAGTTCTTTATTTTTAAAAGAATTTTTACTTAAAACAAAATATCAGTTATTACCAGGACTTGAAAATAGAACTCTAAGTTCAAATATAAATCAATCTCTTTTTATTAAGCAGGCAAAGGATTTTTATCTGAGTAAGGGAACTGATGAGTCATTTAAAATTCTATTCAATGCATTATATGGTGAAAGTGCTGTTATTATTAGACCAAAAGATTATTTGTTTCGACCATCAGATGCAAATTATCGAGTCACTGACGATTTAGTTGTAGAAAGAATTGAAGGTGATCCATTAAATTTACTAAATGCAACATTATTTCAAGATGAATATCACAATATTTCAAGAGCATATGCACCAATTGCAGATGTTGAAGTTGTAATTTCTGAACTTGGAACTACTTATTACAAATTAAGTTTAGATTCTGGATATAGTCGTGATATTAGAGTCGATGGTGCAATTTATGGAAATTTTGTAGTTCATTCAAAAACACAATTAATTGAATCTGTTTCTACGGGAACTACCACATTATCAGTAGATTCTACAGTTGGGTTCCCACAAAGTGGAGAACTTTCAGTAACTTATAATGATAATACCACGGGAATATTATCATATTCTCATAAATCACTTACTCAATTTTTTGATTGCTTTGGAATATCTGGAATCATTGAAGATAAATCTCAAATTGGAATCAATACTTATGCATATGCAAATGTATCTAACGAATTAATTAAAGTAAGAATTAATTCTGTTATTAAATCTTGTTCAATTAGCAATGATACTCGTTACTATCATGTCGGAGATACTGCACAAATAAGAACACTTGGTGTAGATATTGATAATTATTTGTTTAATAATTGGTTTTTAAATATTGCATCGTCATATGAAATTACTTCAATATCTCTACAAAATACTTTTGATTATACCTACAATATTACAGTTAAAACTCCACATATTTTTAAAATTGGAGATTCTGTTAAAATTATAAATTCGAGTGGATCTGAAAAATTATCTACGATTAGTAATGTCGATTCTTCCACATCATTTTCAATATCTGGGCAGGGAGTTCTTTCAAATGATCAATACATTATAAGAAGAAATTTATTAAAGATAAATTCAAATACTTTTCTAAATTTATCAAATATAAATTCAAATGTTCAAAATTTATACAAATTGGATGAAAAATTACTGATTTCTTCTTCATCTATACCCACATATTATAACCAACCTTTAGATTTATACAACAAATCTGTAACATTTTCTGGAACATTTCCATCTTCTGGAGTTGGATCAACTAATATATTCAACATCACTTCAACAAAAGATCACGGATTTTATACAGGAGATATTGTTTATTATACTCCAGAAAAACAAACATCTATCAATCCAGATACATTAGAAGAAGAAAAAACTGTTATAAGTTCACTCTTTGATGAGGGAATTTATTATGTTAAAAGAATTGATCAAAATAATATACAACTTGCAAATAGTAAAGATAGCATTTATTATTCAAATTTTGAATATGTAAGTGATGCAACATCTGTAAGTAACAATAAAATTGAACTTTATGATTTTAAATCAAAAACTCTTCTTTCACAAAAATTATTAAGAGAAGTATCTACTCCGATAAATGATGGTCAGGTATATCCAACAAACTCAGGATTTACAGGAATTTTAATTAATGGTGTTGAAATATTAAATTATAAATCATCAGATTTAGTTTATTACGGAGCACTTCAAAATATTGATGTAATTGCACCTGGATTTGGATATGATGTCATTACTCCCCCAACTTTGATTATATCTGATGCTGTTGGATATGGAGCTACTGGATACTGTGCAGTAAGAGGATTTTTATCTGAAATTAAAATTATTGATAGTGGATTTGATTATCAAGGCACTCCAAAAATAAACATAACTGGTGGAAATGGTGTTGGTGCGAATGCCAGCGTGAATATGAAACTCATTGATCACGAGTCATCATTTAATTCGGAGAGTCCATCTGCTCTTGTTGGTATAGGAAGCACTGTTTCAACAATTGGATTTGGAACTTATCATAAGTTTAGAAATTCTGAAAGAATCATTTATAAAACAAACGGACAAACTGCAGTCGGAGGTCTCTCAACAGATTCTTCATACTATGTGTCTACAATTTCTCCGTATGTTGTTAAATTACATAAAACTTTAGATGATGCAGTTTCTGGAATTAATACTGTTGTTTTATCTTCTTATGGAGTTGGAAATCATACTCTTCAATCATACAATAAAAAATCTGTAGTTGGATCTATTAACATTATCAATTCTGGAAGTGGATATGAAAACAAAAAAAGAACATCACAACCTTCAGGAATAAGCACAGCATTAAGTATTGTTGAAATTGAAAATCACGATTACAAATCAGGAGAAGTTGTAGTTTATAATGTTGATGGGACTGCTGTGAGTGGTCTTACAACAAACACTTCATATTATGTTACAGTAGTTGATAGTGATAAATTTAGACTGTCTCAAGTGGGTGTAGGATCCACAAATCAAGATTTTTATTACAATACAAAACAATTCGTCAACTTTAATTCTGTTGGATCTGGAACACATATTTTCAATTACCCAGAAATCAGTGTTGAAATCGTTGGAGATGTTGGAATTTCGTCCGTGGGGTCAGAAACCTTTAAATCTATAATTAAACCAATATTTAGAGGACAGATTACTTCTGTTCATCTATCAGATAATGGAATTGGATATGGATCTTCAGAAATTTTAAATTATAATCGTCAACCAAGTATAACATTAGATAGTGGATCAAATGCACAATTAACCCCTATTATTGAAAATGGAAAAATTGTTGACGTTATTATTAACAATTCTGGAGTCAATTATTCTTCTCCTAATATTTCTATTACTGGAAGTGGATCTGGTGCTTCCATAACCCCAATAGTTCAAAATGGTGCAATAACTTCGGTTAAAATTATTAATGGTGGAATTGGATATTCACAAAGATCAACTTTTATTACCATCACACCACCAGGATCTTCTTGCAAATTTGATCCAAAAATACAAACTTGGAGAGTGAATTTATTTGAAAAATATTTTAATAATATTACAGATGATGATGGAATTCTCTCAAAAGGTCTCAATAAAAACTATCAATTAGAATATTCACATTTATATGCTCCAAGAAAATTAAGAGAAGCAGTTTATTCTGTAAATCAGAACGGAAACGTTTTATATGGAAGCCCTGATCTCATTAAAGTTAACAATACAGAACAATTATCAACAAAACATTCTCCGATTATTGGTTGGGCATATGATGGAAATCCTATTTATGGTCCATATGGATACATAACCAAACAAGGAGGAGTAATTTCTCCTATGAAATCTGGATATGAATTAAATTCTTTACAACAAAGACCAAATTTTCCACTTGGATTTTTTGTAGAAGATTATGTATATTCTGAAAAAAGTGATGAAACTGTTCTGGATCATAATAATGGAAGATTTGGTGTTACTCCAGAATTTCCAAATGGAACTTATGCATACTTTACGACTATAAATTATACTTCTTCAGATAATTCTGGACCATTTGTAAATTATAGAAGACCAGTATTTCCATATTTGATTGGAGATGCCTTCAAATCAATTCCAAACGAATTTAATTTTAAAATTGCATCAAATCAAGACGATTTTGATTTAAATCAAACAAATTGGTTAAGATTTACGACTCCGTATAATATTATCAATGGTACTGCATCATATTCATATTTACAAACTCCAAATAATTTAAATCAGACGGTTGATGTTAAGTATACACTTCCTGGTTCAGTTGAAAATATTGGAATCAATAGTGGTGGAGATGGTTATAAGGTAAATAATTCTATTGTATTTGATGAAAGTGGGACAAAAGGATATGGTGCAGCTGCAAAAGTTTCTAGAATAAAAGGAAAATCTGTAACTCTGGTCAGTACTGCAACAAGTACGATTAGTAATGTGGAATTTTTCTCTGGTGAAGAAAAAAATTCATTTACAATATATGCCGAAAATCCTCATAATCTGAACAATAATGATATTGTCAGTGTTTCTGGATTAAACACAACATCAACTTCTCTTCAATTAAGTC